>Ga0351972_10051_pt1 | contig 56445 bp, 41 predicted proteins | sample TotcelHFGM3001N9_FD_206747 | JGI IMG/M metagenome (GOLD analysis project Ga0351972, IMG submission 206747) | Enriched cells from coal bed in the Powder River Basin, Montana, United States - Total cells FGM rep2 HSBNCT.FGM.300.1.N9 ...
CGAGGTCTTTGCCACCATAGGATACTGTCGGCATACTGATAATTCCTCCCTTATGGATATGTTTTAATTTTTTCCAGCCACCTTTTTATATAAAGGTTTGAGTTCGTTTTCAAGGGATTCTCCACCGTTTGCAATTGATGAACGGACAATGGAAGATTTTTGCTCCATATAACGTATGGCGCTGCGGATAAGACCGGCGGCCCAGCCATGCTCTCCAGCGGCGTGAATGTGTGAATATGCAGCAAGGACATTGTGGCGGCAGACCCCGTCCTGCGTGCCGTCGAAGCCATGGCCCCGTTCCAGGGAGAACGCCATGGTCAGCGCATCCTGGTCCCATTCCAGCACGTAAGAGTAATGAAATTCATGGCCGCGTAAAACCTGTCCCTGTTCATAAAAGGGATTGGGGTTGTTCACGCGGCAGACCGTGTAGCCGTGTCCCCGGGGACGGCGGCTGAGTCCGTAGGTGATGGGCAATGCGCCGACCATGGGGTATTCCCGGCCGTCACAGAACAGGGTATTGCCCATGTACATGGCGCCGCCGCATTCCGCATAAACCGGCAGTCCATCTTCAATGGCATGGCGCAGGTCGATGCGGAATGATTCGTTGCCGGCCAGTTGCGCGGCGTGGGTTTCCGGAAAACCTCCGCCAATGTACAGGGCGTCGATATCCGGCAGGATGCGGTCTGTGAGCGCTGAGATATCCACGAGTTCAGCGCCCTGTTCCTGCAGGGATTCGAGGTTTTCGGGATAATAGAATTGAAATGCGGAATCACGGATAACCCCTATGCGGGGCCTTGGGTGAGACAGGGGCAGATGGTGCATGCCGGAATGCCCGCTGGATGCGATGGCCGGCACATCCGAGGCCAGCGCCCAAAGGGCTTTCATGTCGATATTCTCTTCAGCAACATCGGCAAGCCTGTCAACGGCGCGATCCACGGTGAGATGTTCCTGGGGCGGGATGAGGCCCAGGTGCCGTTCCTGGAAGGGGAAATCCTTGAGCCGCGGCATGGTCCCGATTACGGGTACGCCACAGCGCTCCTGGATGGACGTGCGCAGCATGTCTTCGTGGCGCGCACGCGCCACCTGGTTGAGAATAACACCGCTGATGGTGACATCGGGGTCGAAGAGCATGCAGCCCAGAACCAGGGCCGCGGCAGTGCGTGTAATCTTGCTGCAGTCCACAACCAGAATTACGGGGGTTTTAAGCAGAGCCGCCACCGCGGCCGTGCTGTAGCTGCCCTGGTGGTCCATACCGTCAAACAGACCGCGGGCGCCCTCTATCACGGCAACATCCGCGCCCTGCGCATGTTTGATGAATGAATCGCGCACAGGATCGTCGCCAAGAAGAAAGGTATCTAGATTATAACAGGGAGATTGTGCGGCCTGGGTGAGCCATGCGGCATCGATGTAGTCGGGGCCTTTTTTAAAAGCCACGACTTTTCGGCCCTGGCGTTTGAGCGCGCGTGTAAGGCCCACACTCACGGCGGTTTTACCTGATCCGCCACGCATGGCTGCGAGCATGCAGCGCGGTGTGCTGATGGTGGTATCTATCATGGCCCCGCCCGCCTGCGTACCGGAGGGGGGTATGAATCCCCCTCCGGTTATATCGCAGGTTGGTAATTTACCGTAAAACGCCTTACTTGATGTGGTTCGTGAACTTGAACATCGTGCTGCGGCGCAGGGTGGTGATGCCGTAGGAGCCGGCTTCGCCGAAGTCGTCGATGTGCTTGTCTGTGAACTCGATGCCCGTCTGTTCGAAGAACTTTTCCCAGCCGATGCGTTCAATCCAGTCGCCTACACGCTCATAGCGCTTGGCGCCAGCGGCATAATGTTCGACGATGTTTTTGATCGCGGCCACAGTTTCGGGCCAGCGGGGCGGGTTGTTGGGCAGGTACGGAACAGCCAGTTTGGAGAAGCGGGGAGCGGTGCGTGCGCTGGACACTTTGCCGCCGACCCACAGGCTGATGCCGTCGTTTTCGGCGTCCGCAAGGGGCATGGCCGGGCACATGGTGTAGCAGTTGCCGCAGTACATGCAGCGTTCGTCGTTGACCTTGACGCTTTTGGTCTTGGGATCGGGCTTGATGGCCGCGGTCGGGCAAGAACCGATGGTCGAGGGAACTTCGCACATTTTCGGTACTTTTTCAGCGTCAATTTTGGGCGGAAGGCGGTGCATGCCGAGGATGGAGATGTCGGAGCAGTGCACGGCGCCGCACATGTTGAGGCAGCAGGCCAGGGCGATGCGCAGTTGTGACGGGAGTTTCATGGTCTTGAAGTAATCAATGAGTTCGTCCATCACGGACTTAACCACGCCGGAGGCGTCGGTTGCGGGAGTGTGACAGTGCACCCAACCCTGTGTGTGGACGATGCTGGTGATGGAGCAGCCTGTGCCGCCGATGGGATAACCCTTTTCGGTCAGCTTGTCGATGAGCGGCTGCAGTTTTGCGGGATCTTCGACCAGGAACTCGACATTGTGGCGGCTTGTGAAGCGGAAGTGCCCGCCACAGTATTCGTCGGAGAGTTCGCAGTAGTCGCGGACGCGGTCCGTGGCGATAAGGCGGGCGCCGCCCACACGCACGGTCCAGAGTTTGTCTCCGCTTTCTCCTACGTGAACCATGACGCCGGGTTTTTCAATCTCATGGTACAGCCACTTGTCATAATTCTTCTTCATCAAGTCGGACATCAAATCTTTAAAATACGGGGGGCCGATGTCTGTTTTAGCTTTTGCCATTAGTCGTCATCCTCCTCTCCCTTGGGTTCGAGGCCGAGTTCTTCGGGCCACCAGAAGAAATACGGATTGGACCGAGGTTCTTTGACCATTTGCGGGACGGGCTTGATGCCCATGCCCTTGAGGTAAGCACGCAGGCCTACGCGTTCAATCATTTCGCCGATTCTTTCGCGGAACTTGGCATTCTCATCCCAGAATTCCCATGTGTTCTCGATGAAGTCAGTGAGTTCATCGGAGGCCGGCGTTAGTTTCTCGCGGGGCATGAAGGGGATGATGATGGAAGACATGAGTGCGCCGTTGAGAATGGGGGCTTTGGCGCCGAGCAGGATGGAGCAGCCCTGGTCTGCGCCGGGGCGCAGTGCGCGGGGCATGCAGTTGATGCAGTGCATGCAGCGGTTGCATTCGGCCGTGTTGATGGCCAGGGTGGTGCCGTCCCAGTTCATGCACTGTGTGGGGCACAGATCCACAACGTCTTTCTGGATGTCCAGTTTGACGAATTCGTCGTGGGCGCCGCCATTGGCTTTGAGTTCGCCTGCGGCGTAAGCTTTGACGGCTTCCTTGTCGATGCGGATGGCATCGCGCCAGGTGCCGATGAAAGCCATGTCCGAGCGGGCCACGGAAGCCACGCAGTCGTTGGGGCATGCGGAGAATTTCATCTTGAACTTGTAGGGCCACATTGGGCGGTGCAGTTCCATCTGATACTTTTGTGTCAGATCGTAGCAGAGCTGCAGGTTGTCGTAGCAGGCCCATTCGCAACGGCCGGGGCCGGCGCAGGAACTGGGTGTGCGCAGGGCGCTGCCGGAACCGCCGAGGTCAAATCCGGCTTCAGACAGGTCGTCGAAGCAGGGCTGCAGGGCGTCCGTGTTGGTGCCCAGCAGGATGATGTCGCCGGTGGAACCGTGGAAGTTGGTCATGCCGCTTCCATGTTTGTCCCAAATGTCGCACAGTTTGCGCAGTGATGCAGAATTGTAGAACCAGCCACCCGGCTGATTCACGCGGATTGTGTGGAAATTTTCCACACCGGGGAACTGAACCGGGTCATCGACATAACGGCCCACTACGCCGCCGCCATAACCCATTACGCCCACAATGCCGCCGTGTTTCCAGTGCACGATCTTCTCCTTATAGGAGAGTTCAAGCACGTTGAGAAGGTCCATGGTTGTGGGTTTGCGTTTGGCGGCCATCTTGATGTCCGCTACGAAACTGGGCCATGGTCCTTTCTCGAGTTCGTCAAGCAGTGGAGTTTTACTTTCTGCCATCGGGTCACTCCTTTACTATGATTTTTGAATCGACCTTATTTACCTTGCATGAAAATGCGGTTAAGGACCTCACATTTTCGGCAGATTTCCAGTTTTCGAGCCCATTTTTCCTCGGGCTCTCCGGTGCAGTAGGTGCCGGTGAACATCCAGCAACTGTCTCCGCGCTGAAGGCGCCACACAATGCAGCGCTCTCTGTTCTTTTGTGCACAATCCAGTTGATCCCAACATGGAATGATGTCGCGGCGCCTGCATGTGTGCAACCCTACAAGATACATGAGGCACAGGCGCTCGACATTGGCCGGAGTGTTGCGCCAGCCCTGTTCGTAGCTCTGAACAGCCTTCTTGGATACGCCCAGCAGATTTGCCATCTCCTGCTGCGTCATGCCCATGGCCTTGCGGGCCGCGCGGCAGATCTCCTGATGAGGCACAGCAGCATTGTTTTGCGCCTGTGCATCGCCCTGCCCCAGATTCTGTTGTGTGGTTTTTTTCTCCTCTTTTTTTGCCATCTCACCGGCCTCTGGACCGGTTATTGCATTTCCCGGATTTCACTTCTCGTATGTGGCACCATCAAAAAAAACTAATGCAATGATAATCAAATTGCATAATTTTTCACTCAATGTGTATAACACACGACATAAGACGCGTCAAGTGTATATCAAAAAACACACAATATGGAATTTTGCACACTTACACAGCACTTTTCAAAAAAATGAGAAATATTTCACGAAACTTGCCATTTTCACTTTTCCACCCGTTTCGGCATCACTTTGGGCACATGCCGATGTATACCAAAAAATACTATTAATCCAATAAAATTTACATTCGCGCATAAGTGATTTGAGACAAGATTTTCCCACATCACAACACACATTAAAAATCAACAATATCAACATTATATTGCACACTAAATAAGTATGAATCTTGAATTTTGAAGGGATGCTTGTTTTGTTGAAAATACTGAAATTCGGACCGTTTCCGTATCCAGATCAACGGCCTTTTTTCTCGGCCGCCCGCTTGATTTGCTCCACATAAACCATGGCATTGGCAAGGTTCACGGCAATTTCAAGGCTGGGTGAACGGTCCACCATATATTTTGCCAGGGAACCCGCGGATTTGAAATCACTGTATGCATCATAAAACAACACTGTGCGCTTGCCGCCCTGCACCGGAACCAGTTCCCAGGCGCCATTTAAAATCTTACCGTTATCGCCCACACTGGAAAATTCCATGCGCTTGGACTTGTCCATTTTGTAAGCGAGCGTATATTCAGAAGCCAGATTCACTGGCCCGGCCTTCAGCAGTGTCATTTTGAAATATACGGTTGCCGATTTATCGGTTTCATTCTTGACTTTCACACTGCTGCACTCTCGCAAGTAGTCCGTATAATGCTCAAAATCAGTGATTACACCCCAGACAGCGCCGGGCGCAACATCCACGACCATGGCGACAACGGCTCGTTCGCTGCCGCTTGTGCGGTCAATAAATGCAAATTTATCTGTGCCCACCATTTTCAGTAGAGTGGCTTCATCCATACCGCGCCAGAAAGGCTCCTGGGCCGCAGAACACGGCCCCGCATAAAATATTGCCATAAGCAGTGCGGCTGACAATAACCCGATTATTGTGGAGTGCGTTTTAAAATTATTTTTCATCATTCACCTCTGCAAAAAGTGTCTTTCCCATACGATTCAAACGCCAGTCACATAGTGCGGGCTATTTCTTTTCCGCTTTTTTGCGCACGGCCCGCGCCAGAACCACGGCGCTGGACAGGTTGATGGCGGTTTCTGTGGCCGGCTGATTGTCGAGCGCTGTTTTGGCGATGGGGCTTGCGGATTTGAGATTGGATGTGATGCCGTACACGGCAATGGTTTTCTTTCCGCCGTCCACGGGCGTCAATTCCCAGTATCCGGATACATCCTTGACTTTGCCGCTCACCCACTCGATAATCACGCGCTTGGGCTTTTCCTTGGTGATTTTCAACGTGTAATCCGTTGCGATTTTAAGAGGCCCGAAATCCACCACTGTGACCTCGAACCTGACATGGATTACATTCTTGCCTTTGGGTGTGACTTTCACGTTCGTGACTTCAGGCATGAGCTGCCCGTATTTTTCATAATCCACGATGATGTCGAACACTTTGTCAGGGGGCGCGGCCACCAGGAATCCGATGGTGGACATTTCAATGGCCCCGGCCCGGTTTACGCCCACCAGGTCTCCCTTTTCGAGCAGCTTTTTCATGGTCGCGGTGTCGAGCTTTTTCCATGTGGGCTCACCCATGGAAGCAGCCCCTGCCCTGCTGTTGGCCGCAGCCATAATAAACAAAGATGCAAGGATAAAACGCACGATCCTGTTATGCATGCCGGTTCCTCCCTGTCCCGTGGTGCGCTCCCGAACCGATACCCGGCGGCGCCGGTTCACACTGGGATGAATGCACTCTGGCGGAATGTCATATGAATTTTACCTGCGGCAGGCATGGTTGTCGAGAGTTGCGCCACGCGCCCGATTTGATTTTTATTTCATGAGATGTGTGTGCAAAGCGCAACAGCGGGTACAATGAAACATAAGAAATTCAATTAACATGGGATGGCCCTGTAACATGAGAGTGCTGGTCGCAGATGATGATAAGCAGTATTTGACCATGATCGGCCGGTATATGGATCGATGGGAATTCGACATCGAAACAGTGGATAACGGCGGCCAGGCCCTGAAAATACTCCAGGGGCCCACCCCGCCTGATATCGCGATATTGGATTGGAACATGCCAGTAATGACAGGGCCCGAAGTATGCCGGCTTGTCAGAAACCACGGCGCCGGCGGCCATTACACTTATCTGATTCTTATCACAGGCAACACGTCCACGGATTATATCATCCAGGGGCTTGACAGCGGCGCCGACGACTATATCGCAAAGCCATTTGACCCCGGTGAACTTTTCGCCCGCCTGAATGCGGGGCGGCGCACAGTCATGCTGCACCGCACGCTGCAAGACCGCATCAGCGAATTGCAGCGGGCAATGAAGCATATCAAAACCCTGCAGGGCCTGCTGCCCATCTGCTGCCACTGCAAGAATGTGCGCGACGACTCAGGATACTGGAACCGGATTGAGGAGTACATCACGCAGCACTCAGACGCGGATTTCACGCACAGCATATGCCCCGACTGCCTGAAAACCCACTATCCGGAAGTTTATGAACGCCGCAAGAAACGCAATGCCGACACTCAGGATGTCTGACAATTTCACACTTTATATTTTGCCTCGATATCGCTACAATGTGACAGGCGCCGCAAGCCGGCGTATGCGCCCGTAGCTCAGCTGGATAGAGCAGCTGACTTCTAATCAGCAGGCCACAGGTTCGAGTCCTGTCGGGCGCGTTAATCCCCGCTGCATATTTGATTGAACCGCACAAGGGGCTATATTATAATTTGAAAGCTTTAAACCCGGACCCGAAGCGATTCTGTTCCGATATTGATTAAAAGAGAGGGCCGTATCCATGGCAAAAAAGAAAGAAGAAAAGAAAATCTCCAGAAAAACGGATGTTGCCGAAAAGAAAACCGAACTGCGCACCGAGACCGGAACGCTGCGCGTTAAAGTAGGCCTTGCGGAAATGCTCAAGGGCGGCGTAATCATGGACGTCACCAATGCGGACCAGGCGCGCATCGCCGAAGACGCCGGGGCCGTGGCCGTAATGGCCCTGGAGCGCGTACCCGCGGATATCCGCAGAGACGGCGGCGTGGCCCGCATGGCCGACCCCGCGAAAATCATCGAAATCATGGAAGTGGTCACCATCCCGGTCATGGCCAAGTGCCGCATCGGGCATTTCGCCGAAGCACAGATTTTGGAATCCATGGGCGTGGACTACGTGGACGAAAGCGAAGTGCTCACCCCCGCGGATGAAAAATACCACGTGGATAAATTCCAGTTTAAAGTCCCGTTCGTGTGCGGGGCGCGCGATCTGGGCGAAGCCCTGCGCCGCATCGGCGAAGGCGCGTGCATGATCCGCACAAAAGGCGAAGCCGGCAGCGGCGACATTGTCGAGGCCGTGCGCCACATGCGCTCGGTGCAGACAGCCATCCGGCGCCTCACGGTGCTGTCCGAGGAAGAACTCATGACCGAGGCCAAGAACCTGGGCGCCCCCTTTGACCTGGTGCGCTGGGTGGCGCAAAACGGCAAGCTGCCCGTGCCCAATTTCGCGGCTGGCGGCATCGCAAACCCCGCAGACGCATCCCTCATGATGCAACTCGGCGCCGAGGCCGTGTTCGTGGGCTCCGGCATCTTCAAGTCCGAAGACCCGGCGCCCCGCGCCAAGGCCATCGTGGAAGCCACGACCCATTACATGGACTTTAAAAAACTCGCCGAACTGTCCAAAGGCCTGGGCGACGCCATGTCCGGCATCGACACATCCAAGATGGACGAAAAAGACAAACTCCAGAACCGCGGCTGGTGACAGGACGAATCCGCCATGCCTCTGAAACCCATCGGTGTCCTCGCCCTGCAGGGCGACTTTGAACTGCACCGCAAATCCCTCGAAGATCTCGGCCGGCCGGTAATCGAGATCCGCGCGCCCGGGCAATTGTCGCAGGTGCGCGGACTCATCATCCCGGGCGGCGAGAGCACCACGGTCGGCAAGCTGCTTCTGAGTTCCGGGCTCGCCCAGGCCATCCGCGAGCGGAACGCGGCGGGCAGGCTGTCGCTTTTCGGCACTTGCATGGGCGTGATCCTGCTCGCCAGAAATATTCAAAACCGGCACAAAGGCCAGTTCAGCCTGGACCTGCTCGATATCACTGTGTCGCGCAATGCCTACGGGCGCCAGGTGGACAGCTTCGAGGTGGACATTCCGGTTCACGGCGTTACCAGCAACTGCGACCTGTTCCACGCTGTGTTTATCCGCGCGCCCAAAATCGTGGAAACCGGCCCGGACATCGAAATCCTTGCGGAATTCGACAACAGCCCGGCGCTCGTGAGGCAGGGCAACATCATGGGCGCGACATTCCACCCGGAAATCACCAAGGATACGAGCATTCACAAAATGTTCTGCAACATGGCCGATGCGTAATTGCTGATGGGGTGCGGAGCAAGCCTCCGCGCAACGCAACGGCCGGGATTCAACGCATTCGGCTCACCCGGAATCAAGGCTGTTCCAATCAACACGCGCACGCGCTATAATTGTTATTCAGCAGGCAGATCATAAAGGCGGATAGCACACAGGCATGGAGCCAATCAAAGTAGAACGGCGCAAACAACGCGGCGCGGCCAGGGGCAAAGCAGTCAAAGGCAAAGCCAGTGTTCGCAGCGCCGTGCCAATAACACCCATTGCGCGCGCCCCGTTTGCGCAAAGCCTGGCGCGCGCCCAGGTTGAATCCATCCGCAAGGAACTCGACTCCCTCCTGGGCCAGATCAACGGCCAGGCCAAAGTCATCGAGCAATCTCTGACCTTTGAAACACTGCGCGCATACAAGGAACTCGTGCGCAAATTTGTTTCCATCGTAGTCACGCAGCTTTACGAAGTCGAAGAACGATTGAGCGTGAGCCCCACGGGCCGCAAAAAATCCATGGTCCTGGTCAAAAAACTCGATGTGGAACTGGAAAAACTGTCCGACGATTTTCTCAGCGGCCAGTCCAGCCTCATCAACTTCATCGCTCGCCTCGAAGACATCAAGGGCATGCTCCTGGACCTTTATTCGTAATCACATGTTATTCCGCGGGACCATCTGATAGAATGAGCATCCGGGACCCACGTGTCCCGGGTTTTTGATCGGGGAGAACAGAAGAAATGCCATTGAGCAGCATCATGGGACAGCCTGTGGCGGTTTCCTGCCTGCAGCGGCTTGTGCAAAAAATGCGGCTGCCGCATGCCATGATGTTCCACGGCCCCACGGGCTGCGGCAAGCACGCCACGGCCCTGGCCCTGGCCCAGGCCGTGAATTGCCCGAACGCAGCCGGAGGCGATGCCTGCGGCGTGTGCCCTGTGTGCCAGCGCATCGGCAAAGGCATTGATGTGGATGTGCGCACATTTGAACCCACGCGCAACGAGTTCCGCCGCGAGCAGGCCGCATTCCTGCGCGAAGAGGCATTCATGTCTCCCAATGCCCTGGCGCGCAAATTCCTGATTCTCGACGCCGCGCACCGCATTACGCCCGAAGCCGCCAACCTGCTGCTTAAAGTTCTCGAAGAACCCCCGGACACCACCGTGTTCATTCTTCTGACCGACAATCCGCACCTCATGCTGCCCACGATCAAGTCCCGCACCATGCCCCTGCCCTTCAGGCCCGTGCCCGAGGAAGACGCCCGGCGCATCCTGGCCGGAAGGGTTCCCGACGCCGCACTGCCCATGCTGCACGCCATGAGCGGCGGCAACCTGGGGCGCATGCTCAGCCTGGCCGGCGAACCCGAGATGGACCGGCTCACACGCGACATCCAGGATTTTCTGGACCAGGTGCTGCTGCGCGAGCGCCGGCGCATGTCGCCCACCAGCGTTGCGGAAACCATCCAGGAATTAGGCGCCCGCATAGACCTGGGCGGCGAAGACGACACCCCGGCGTCCAAGGCGCGCAAGGGCCTTGTTCACGTGCTCGAAAGCATGAACGCCGCGCTCGGCGTGAAGCTGCGACGGCGCGTGCGCCGCGAAACAGATCGCCCGCCCGCACCCACGGCAATTGCGGACATGATGAAAAACATTATTGAAACCATTAGAATAATAGAGGGTTCAGGCCACCAGACACTTGCTCTGGAGTCCCTGGCCATGAACTTCCAGCCGGACTCAAGTCCGGCGCCGAAAGGATAACCGTTGCCAATGAGAGTCGGAGCCGTTCGCATCGACTATTTGAATAAGACATTCCTGTATGACGCTACCGAGGTGGAGCCCGAGGTCGGGCAACTCGTGGTCATCGAAACCGAATTCGGCCTGGATACCGGCATGCTGGTGGAAGAAGTCATAGACGCGAACGATGCGGACATGGACACTGAACCGCCAAAGATCGTGCGTATCGCCACCGAAGAGGATATTCAGAAAATCCAGGAAATGATCGACCAGGAGCAGGAAGCCCTCACCGTATGCGAAGAGGAAGTGGACAAGGCCAGCCTGTGCATGAAGCTGATCAACGCCCGCTACTCGTTCGACGGGTCCAAAGTCACTTTCTGCTACACCGCGGAAAACCGGGTGGATTTCCGCCAGCTCGTGCGCACCCTGGCGTCTCGCCTGCGTACGCGCATCGAGCTGCGCCAGGTGGGCGTGCGCGACGAAGCCCGCCTGTTCGGCGGCATCGGCCAGTGCGGCCGCCAGTTGTGCTGCGCCACGTTCCTCACAAGCTTCCAGCCCGTATCCATCCGCATGGCCAAGGAACAGGGCCTGCCTCTCAACCCTCTGAAAATCTCGGGCATCTGCGGACGCCTTTTCTGTTGCCTCAAATATGAATTCGACAATTACCGCGAAGTCAACGCCAAACTGCCCGACGTGGGCAAAACCATTGAATTCGAAGGCAAGAAACACAGGGTTATTTCCGTGAACACCCTGAGCACATCCGTGACCGCCATAAACGAAGAAGGCCAGCGGGTCAACATCCCGTTTGAACTCGAATTCACATCACCCTGCGGATTCGGCGGCTGCAACGGCGGGCAGTGCTCTAAAAATCAGGACCAGGACGGTGGCAGAGGCAGGGGCAAGGCGCGAAACAAAACCAGCGACGCACCTCAAGCCCCGGACAATGCTTCGGACAAGGCCCCGGATGCGGACAAAGCCGCTGATGTCCCGGATGCCCCGACCGAGGACAGCCGCCCCGCCGATGAGCAAGAATAATCGGCCCGCCGCCCGCGCCTTGCATCATTTCAACGCATAACCCGAGCATGTTTCAGATTCATTACTCGAGTTTTCCATTTTTAGAAAATTTATTCAGTCCCACGGGCAAACCAGGCCGCTCATTCGGCGGCATTGTCTTATAATCTATTTGTATGAATTGAAAAATCGAAAAAACGCGGGGACTCATGAAAGCAGCAAAACATATCCGCATCATCGGCGCGAACAAACACAATCTGTGCAATGTTTCGCTGGACATCCCCCGGGACGCCCTGGTGGTCTTTACCGGGGTGAGCGGGTCCGGCAAAACATCCCTGGCGTTTGACACCGTTTACGCCGAAGGCCAGCGCCGCTATTTCGAAACCCTGTCCACATTCACGCGCCAGTTCGTGGCGGGCATGGAACGCGCCGACGTGGACCTCATCGAGGGCCTCAGCCCATCGATTTCCGTGGACCAGAAAGGCATGCCCACCAACCCGCGATCCACCGTGGGAACGGTTACGGAAATTTATGACTACCTGCGCCTGCTGTTCACGGCCGTGGGCATTCCACACTGCCCGGAACACAATCTGCCCATTCAAAGCATGTCCCCGGAACGCATCGCGGACACCCTGTTCGATACAGTCCCGGATCAAACAGTAATGCTACTGGCCCCGGCCGTGCAGGGCCGCAAAGGCGTTTACAAAGATCTGATCGAAAAAATCGCACGCAAATTCACACGCCTGCGCGTTGACGGAACCCTGTACTCCGTGGACGACGAAATCCCCATGTCGCGGTACAAAGCGCATGACATAGAGATCGTGATCGACCGGGGCGTGGTGGTGGAGGAAGCATCACGCGCACGGCTCGTGGAGTCCCTCATTACGTGCGCCGGACAGGGCGAGGGAAGCGTGCTTGTGCGGCCCGAGGGAGCGCACAAGGATTTGTCATTCAGCACCCGCCGCGCATGTCCCGCGTGCGGCATGGGCCTGCCCCGTTTCTCGCCGCCCATGTTCGCCTTCAACAGCCCCCAGGGCGCGTGCCCCACATGCAACGGCTTGGGCATGATCGACGATTTCTCCGAGGACGCCATGATCCCCGATCCCGAGTTGTCATTCCTGGCCGGCGGTATAGCCCCCGTGGGCGGCGGCGCCAAGGCCTATGACAGCAAACTCATCCAGGCCGCGCTCGATGAAATCGGATTTTCAGCCAAAGACCCCCTGGGCCGCATGACCGCGAAGCAGAAAGAGCAGTTGTTTTACGGCACGGGCAATACCAAATACCAGATCAGATACAAGGGCACGCAGGGACACTGGAGATTCGCCACAGCGCCCTTCCGCGGCGTGTGCGCCATGTTGCGCGACAAAATGGACGCCACCATGAGCGAACGCGTTCGCGAGCGCCTGGCCTCTTACCGGCGCGAACGCACCTGCCCCTCCTGCGGCGGCGGCCGCCTCAAGCCTGAATCCCTCAGTGTGAAAATCAACGGCAAAGGCATTTTCGACCTGGCCTCGGCCCCAGTCATAGATACCATGAATTTTCTCGCCGGCCTGAAGTTGACCAAAAAGGAAAAGCAGATCGGCGGCGGCCTGCTTGGCGAAGTGCTCAAGCGGCTGCAGTTTATCGATGAAGTGGGATTGTCCTATCTGACGCTGGACCGGCACGCCGGGTCCCTGTCCGGGGGCGAATACCAGCGCGTGCGCCTTGCCGCGCAAATTGGCACATACCTGTCAGGAGTAACCTATGTGCTGGACGAACCGTCCGTGGGCCTTCACCCGCGCGATTGCAGCAGGCTTCTCGACACCCTTTGCCGACTTCGGGATCTGGGCAACTCCGTGATCGTAATCGAACACGACGAACTCACCATGTCACGCGCCGATCACATCGTGGACATGGGCCCGCGCGCCGGGCGGCTGGGCGGCCACGTCGTGGCCCAGGGCACCATGGCGCAACTTAAAAAAAATCCGGATTCCCTGACCGGCCAATATCTCAGCGGCGCCAAAACCGTGCCCGTGCCACTGCAAAGGCGTTCGACCAACGGCTCATTCATTACCCTCAAAGGCGCTTCGGGCAACAATTTAAAAAATGTGGATCTGGAAATTCCACTGGGCACATTCACGTGCATCACCGGGGTCAGCGGATCAGGAAAAAGCAGCCTCATCCTCGACACCCTGCATCCGGCCGTGCTCAAGCACCTGGGCCAGAACCACCAGCCCCCTCTTCCATACATAAGCATGGATCCGGGCGGGGCCGTGGATCGCGTCCTCATGGTTGACGCTTCCCCCATCGGCAAAACATCGCGCTCCACCCCGGCCACATATACCGGTGTGTTCAACGAGATCCGCAATCTGTTCGCGCAGCTTCCGGAATCGCGCGCGCGCGGCTATGCGCCCGGCAGATTCAGCTACAACGTGGCCGGCGGCCGCTGCGAAACCTGCGAAGGAAACGGCGACCAGCGTATCGAAATGCACTTCCTTCCCGATGTGAGCGTAACCTGCCCCACATGCAACGGACGCAGGTACAACCGAGAAACCCTGGAAGTTACGTTTAAAGGGAAAAGCATCGCCAACGTTCTGGACATGACCGCCGAGGAAGCCCTCGAAGTATTTGAAAATATTCCGAAGATAAGAAAATTCCTGGAAATCATCAATGACATAGGACTTGGCTATCTCAGGCTCGGGCAGCCGGGGCCGTCCCTGTCCGCGGGCGAAGCCCAGCGCATCAAGCTCGCATCCGAGCTGAAAATCGCAACCCGCAAAAAAACCCTGTACCTCCTGGACGAACCCACCACGGGACTGCACTTCTCGGACATCAATAAATTGCTGAATGTAATCACACGCCTGGTGGATAAAGGAAATACCGCCATCGTGATCGAGCACAACCTGGACATTATCAAGGCCGCGGACTGGATCATCGATCTCGGCCCCGAGGGCGGTTCAGAGGGCGGAACCATCATTGCCCAGGGACCGCCCGAAAAAATCGCAAAAGAAAAAAAATCACACACAGCCGGTTTTATTAGAGATGCGTTAAAGCGAAAATAACCATCCCAGAACACTCACAAAATCGTCACCATATGGCATATACCAGCCACGATATTTCCGGAAAAATGCATCATGAACGTTTCTTTTGGCAGGAAGATTTTAAAGAAATACTTTTTTAAAGGGTTTCTCAAATCGCCGAATATGATTCGCCCGAACAAAAATTTCATTTTCTAAACAATAAACCACTGTACTCCCGTGTGACTATTCGCGCTCCAGTTCGATGAGAATTTCCCGGATCCAGTTCATGCCCTCAATGATAAACGCATTACCCTGGCTCCTTTCGGGGCGGTACTCAAAATTAATGGAGCAGTCCGGGCGCGCCACAAGCACGGTGGTTAGCAGGCTGCGGATATCCACCCAGCCTTCGCTGGGTTTTTGAGAAGGATGCACGGGAATCTTCCACGGCCGCGGCGCCGTGGGATGGTTCGGCCCCCAGGAATTCTGCAAATGCACGGCGCGGGTATAGGGCGCCAGAGCGCGCACAAATTCCATCATATCAATGCCGAACCGGCGGGCGTCCATATCAATATGCCCCACGTCCAGACAGAATCCAAGTTGCGGAAAAGCATCCAATACTTCCAGGTAATGTTCGGCCTTGTAAAATGAGGAATTGTCCATGAGATTTTCAAGCAGCACCGGCACGCCTGTTTTACGGCTGTGCTCGGCCAGTGCTTCGGAACTGCGCATGGCCGTGCGCACGGCTTCACGCTCACCGAATGCACCCGGCGGCGCGCCCGCGAACTGCTCGGGGCGTTGAACATGCACCACCGTGTACTCGCCGCCCAGTTCCGCGGCCAGATCGATGCTGCGCATCATAAGGTCCACAGCCTTGCGCCTGCGGCCGTCATCCGGATCCACAATGCACGCCAGCAGCGGATTTTCAGGATAATCATCGGGAACAAACATGGGCGTATGCACGCTGAACCGCAGGCCCGTGCCCTTGATGAATTCCACGAGCGAGCCGCGTGTGGCCGGATCGAATATCACAAACTCCGCGCGCCTGAGCCCGAACGCATCAAGACGCCACAGGTTTTCAACCCGCGCCACCACCATGCCGAGATTCTCGAATTTTGGAGCAACAGCCATTGGATACGTTCCATCCCGCAGCGGGCCGCACCCGCCTAAGATAGGAATATTATATGGATTTTTCCAAAATAAAAAAAACGCCCGGTTTATGGCCGGGCGCTTGTTGATTCCTGCATCCGGCCGGGTCGCCGGCCGATAACATTTACTCTTCGCTTTCGTCCTTCTTGGCTTCCTGCAGGTCTTCCACCATGGCGCCGCAGGATTCCTTGGCGCACTTTTTCATAATCTTGCCCTTGACGCTCGCGCGCGTGAAGAATGTGCCGCAATTGGGGCATTTCTCATCTTCCAGCGGCGGGTACCAGGACACATAATCGCAATCGGGGTATTTGGAACAACCGTAAATGGTCTTGCGTTTTTTCGTAATTTTCTTGACGACCTTGCCATCGCATCCGTCTTTGGGGCAATCGAAATCGCCGATATAGGGCTTAATATTGCGGCACTTGGGATAACCCGAGCACGCCATAAATTTGCCGTAGCGGCCTTCACGAATCAGGAACTCGCTGCCGCACTTGTCGCAGAATTCTCCGGTGGGCACAGGTTCAGCCTTCTTTGTGGCGCCCTTGCTGCGGCCGGAAATTGGATCGAACGGCTCCGTGTAGGTGCAATCAGGATACTTTGAGCAACCCAGGAACAGCCCGTAGCGGCCAGCCTTGATGACCATGTTCGAATCGCATTCCTTGCACTTGACATCTGTTTCTTCTTCATACTTCATGTTGTGCTCGGCTTTGTCGAGTTCCTTGACAAAGGTTTCGTAAAAATCGCCGACCACTTTCTGCCACTCGATTTCGCCTTCTTCAACCTTGTCCAGGTTATCTTCCATGCGGGCCGTAAACTCGTCGTCCACAATATCCTTGAAATTCTTGCTGAGCAGTTCCGTAACGATGAAGCCCCATTTGGTGGGAGTGAAAGAGCGCTTCTCCACAGTCACGTAACCGCGCTTCTTGAGGGTTTCGATGGTGGGAACGAACGTGCTGGGGCGGCCGATGCCCTTTTCTTCAAGCACGCGCACCAGGGATGCTTCGCTGAACCTCGGGGGCGGCTTGGTGAAGTGCTGCTTGAGGATCAGATCTTCCATGTTCACAGGCTCACCCTCGGTCACCTGGGGCAGTTTTTGCTCGCCTTTATTTTCCGTGTCTGCGTCGTTCTCAACGGCGTCCTTCATGGTTTTGATAACTCTCTGCCAACCATCAAAAATCAAGACCGAGCCCGAGGCGCGGAAAATATAATCCCCGCCCGCGATGTCGATGCGCGTGACATCCACCAGCGCCGACCGAATCTGCGACGCCAGGAAACGGTTCCAGATCAATTCATAAAGTCGGTACTGATCGCGCGACAGCTTTTCCTTCATCATCTTGGGTTCGTAATATACGCTGGTCGGGCGCACGGCTTCGTGCGCATCCTGTACGCTCGCCTTTGCGCTCGCTTTTGTTTTGAACACATTGGGTTTGGACGGAACATAGTCGGCGCCCAATTTTTCCGTGATGTACTCAACGGCCTGCTCCTGTGCATATGAGGACACGCGCGTGGAATCTGTTCTCATGTAAGTGATGAGGCCGACCACGCCCTCGTTGCCAATCTCCACGCCTTCATAAAGCTGCTGGGCGATGGTCATGGTCTTGGACGCCGAGAAATTCAAGCGCCGGGCCGAGTCCTGCTGCAGGGAACTGGTGATGAACGGCGCGGGCGGGCGGCGTTTTTCGCGCCGCGTGGCCACGGTGTCCACGATATACGAAAGCCCGCGCAGTTCCGCTTCAAACGTCTTGGCCTGTTCTTCGTTCTCGACCTTGATTTCCCCTTCTCTTTTGCCGTGGAACTGGGCCTGGATAAGGCCCGGGCCCTGCTCACGCGTGAAATCACCGGTCAGAGACCAGGACTCATCGGGAACAAACGCTTCGATTTCTTTTTCCCGGTCACAGATCAGGCGCACGGCCACGCTTTGTACGCGCCCGGCGCTGAGCCCGCCCTTGAGGAACTTCCACAGCAGCGGACTGATTTTGTACCCCACCAGTCGGTCCAGCACGCGCCGCGCCTGCTGCGCGTTCACTAGCCGCATATCGATTTCCGTGGTGCTGTTCAGCGCTTCCTTGATCGCCTTTTCCGTGATCTCATTGAAACGCATGCGGCGTATTTCTTTCTTGTCAAACAACCGCGATAAATGCCAGGCAATAGATTCACCTTCGCGGTCAGGGTCAGTTGCGAGAATAATTTTATCAAAGCTCTCCCCGCTCTTTTTGAGCGAGCTGATAAGCTTGCCCTTGCCCCTCACCTGCACGTACCGCGGCTTAAAATCCTTCTTGATGTCGATGCCCAGTTCCTTCTCGGGCAAGTCATAGATGTGGCCCAGGCAGTAGTGAAGAGAGTACTGATCTCCCACGATCTTGCCTATGGACGACACCTTGGCTTTTGATTCCACAATAATCATTGCTGGCATATGCGCATCCACCTGTTCCTGTTCGGTTCTATCACAATTTGATTATTTTGCACGTTTTCACTTATAAATCAACCCGGCTTAACAAACAATTTTCCGGGGAGCTGCCTGACAAGCCCTTTCATTTCGAGCATTGTGAGTGTGGGCAGGGCCCTGGACGCCGAGACCCCGCAACGATTGCACAGGGTATCGAAATCCATGGGCTCGGCCGATATTGCATTATAAAAGACTTCTTCATCGCCCGTAAGCCGCGGGCCCAGATTCAGGGTTGTCTGCTGGGGCGCGAAATGCAGGGCGTCGAGGATATCATCCACAGATTCCACCAAACAAGCGCCTTCGCGGATGAGCCGGTGCGGCCCCTTGTTGAGCCGGTTTTTGACATTGCCCGGCACGGCGAATACATCGCGGCCCTGGTCCAGAGCCGTTGCCGCAGTAATGAGTGCGCCGCTCTTGTCCGGGGCCTCAATAACCACAACCCCGCGGCACAAACCGCTCACGATCCGGTTGCGGCGCGGAAAATTCCACTTCTCCGGGCCTGTGTCCATGGGAAACTCACTGGCCACAGCGCCGTGCGCATCCAGAATCTCCTCAGCCAGGCGGCGGTTCACGGCCGGGTAAACCATGTTGAGCCCAGAGCCGAGCACGGCCATGGTATGGCCTCCGGCGTGCAGCGCGCCCTGATGCGCCGCGGTATCAATGCCATGAGCCAGCCCGCTGATTACGCTGATGCCATTGGCCGCAAGCCCCCCGGCCAGTTCCCGCGCCATATCGCGCCCATAGCCGCTGCACTTGCGTGTGCCCACAATGGCCACAGCCTTGTCAAAATCCCGGGGCAGGCCGCCCTGCACATATAGCACAGGCGGCGGATCCGGTATCTGAGTCAATGGCCGGGGATAATCCTTGCTGTCCTGCGTGAACACGGCGGCCCCCGCCTTATGCGCCATTTCCAGTTCCGCGCGGGCCTGGTCCCATTTCTCCCGCTCCTCCAGAACATGCTTGCGGGCTGCAGGAGTCAGAAAAGAACACGTGTCGAACTCTTTGCGATCCGCTTCGCAAACATTGCGCGCACCGCCGAACTGCTCCACGAGTTGAGGGATCACCATGGTGGACAGATTAGGAATATTGTTGAGAACGATCCACGCCAGCCTGGGATCATCTTTTCGGATTGCCATAATTCAGTAATTATAAAGGTTTCTTTATATTTGGGACATCATTTTCCGTCCGAGCCGGCCATGGTTTCTGTGGCGGAATGAACAGGATCCGGATCTGGAGCCCCGTTCACCGGCGTGTTCTCTATGGTTTTATCGGCCTTAACAGATAGAGGTATAGCGGCGCCATTGGTTGCGGATTTATTGTCATTCACATAAAACCCGCTTCCTTTGAACATGATGCCGATGGGGTGAAAAACCTTTTGCAATTTTCCACGGCACTTGGCGCAGTGCGTGGGCTGCGGCTCACTGATACTCAGAAAAATATCGAAGCGGTCTCCGCAATCCGTGCATTCGAATTCATATGTGGGCATTAGGTTTTACTCCTGGTCCTGCGGCCCGGGCGCTTGCTCCTGCTCAAGCTTTTCATAATAAAGCCTTGCATTGTGCGACACTTTGACGTCGTTCGTGCTGTCCTTGAGCGAGCCGAAAAATTCGCGGGCCTGCTCGCGGCACAACCCGGCGTCCACGCACAATGCATTGTATCGTTCCATGGAAGCCAGTGCGATACCTTGCGCCAGTGTTCCGCGGATAACCTGCCCGGCCGCCTTTTCAAAATAATCAGCCGCAGTAGTATAATCAGCCGTTTGTTCGTAAACAAGGCCGAGATTATAGTACCCCATGACCGAGTCGGGCTGCAGGGCGATATGCTTTTCGAGAGCGAGAATGGCATCATAGAATTGGCCATGCTCCAGATAATGTGTTCCCAGGCCGTTGTAATAAAGCGCCATATTGGGCGACAGTTCAATGGCTTTCTTGTATGCGGATTCCGCGTCATCCGTGCGGCCCATGAGGTCATATGTAAGCGCCATGTTGTTGTACACTGTGGAGGCATCGGGCTGCATTTTCAGGATATTGCGGTAAAGCTCCAGGGCTTTGTCGTACTCATATCCCTGCTGGTACAGATTGGCCAGATTAAGCATGGCGTCGAGCTTGTTGGGCGTAAGCGCCAGGGCAGCCTTATAGTTTGTCTTGGCCTTGTCCAATTCGCCCCGCTGCAGATACACATCGCCCAGTTTGGTGTACGCCTGCGAATACGTGGGGCAGAATGAGATGGCCTTCTGATACATCTGCTCGGCTGAAGACAGGGAATCGTAGCGCTGCAACAGGCTGCCGATCATAATGGCAATGAGCGCAGAACCTTCCATGCGGTCGCCCACGCGCGCCAGGCGCATGAGCGCCATCCTGTTGTTTTCGCGCGAAAAATCGCACTGGGCCCAATTCGCCGCGATCAGCACTTCCAGGGTGTCGGTATTGAAATCGCGCGTGAGCCCCTTCATGGAATAGTCCCCGCCCCGCCCCTCCCAAAGGGAAATGTCGCACCCGGAAACGCGCCCCACCTCGAACAGGGGGCCCAGATTGAATGTGTCAAAACCGCTCAGGTTGGGAAACAACTCACCCGTAGCATAGACACGCCGCGAAGGCAGGGCTTTGAGTGTGGCGTCATGAAATATCTCAGACATATTCACAAAACTGAACTCATGGCCGATCCGGGAATAATTCTCTTTGACCATGGTTCCGTGATTATCAATCAGCAAAATATCCCGCCGGTCATTTTCCACCACATGCGCGTAGCCAATCACAGGCACGGATATGGCGCCCTGCATGAAGTACAGGCCGTCCCGGCGGATGACCCGGAAATTATCCCGGGCAAACCGAAGGGGCCGGGTCTCACGCTGCCACATGTTGTAAGGAAGGTTCTGCACTGCGGGCCATGCCGAAACAAGGATCAGAGCGGCCGTGGCCGCGCCGGGCGCCCAGGCCGCGCTTTCACGCAACCGCCTCAACAGGCCATCAATTCCAGCGGCAGCAAATATCACGAACACCAGATACGCGCCGATATAGAAAACCCGGAATACGAAAATCTGATGCAGCGCGAAATGAAAATTGATAAACAAAATAACGCCCACGGTCTGCACGGCCATGAGATACCCCAGAAACAGGAACAATCGCCTGCGCTCCATGGCGGTAAGCAGCACGCCCAGGATACCCAGGAAAACAAAAAGCGCGGAAAATTCCTTGGGCAGATTTTGAATAAGATGCATAAAATACGCCCATTTGGTGGGCATATGAAACCAGGCAAGCTGATTTTCCCAGGACATAAACTGCGAACGGCGCAACATCTCGGCGAACCCGGCCGCCTTTTCCACATGGTTGCCCCAATTAAGGGCCGGGTTTACGGCCGCGCGCATGGGCAGATACCACAATATGGCCAGACCGCCTGCGAACACAAACACCCCGGCCGCCACGGCAGCGGCGCGCACACGCATGCGCACCCACGGCAGCAGGGATGCGGCAAATGCAACCGGCGCCGCGCCAACACCGGCCACGGCATATCCCCACACGGGTTTGAGCCCCATCAAAGGCCCGAACACCCAGACCATGACAGCGGCCCAGGCCAGGGCGCCCGCGGCCGCGCACGCAATCTCCGCCCATAGCGGAGCGCGCCATGCGGCATCGCGGCTGCGCAGCCGCATCATGGCCAGACCCACAACGGGCAGAAAGGTGAAAAACGCAATGTAGTGATTCAGAAAACACAGGACAAGAAGAATGCATGAAACTGGGAACAGACGGGCGTCCCGTTTTCTCACAAGTAATGAAATGGTGTAAACCATGGCGCCGGTCAACAACACGTTTAACCCATACACCTCGGGAACCACGGCCTGCGACCAGAGCGTGCGCGAGGACCCGAGTACAATTCCGGCCACAAACGACGCCACACGGCTTAGCCCCAGCACACGGCACGCCGCAAACACCACAACGCACCCGGCCGCGGCGGTAGCCGCGGAAAACGCAGCCAGCGCGAAACCCGTTTCCGCAAATGGCATGCGGCTCCACAAATGGCCAAGCAACAGAAAAAGCGGATACCCCGGAGGATGCGCAACACCCAGCACCGCAGCGCCCGTGGCAAACTCGCCTGTGTCTTCAAAAAGAAGTGCGGGCACGCATGTGCTTAAGTACAAGCCCAGCAGGACCAGGAACAAAACCGCGGCAGCGGCGGAGTCTTTGCAGCGTTCGTTCATATTACCCCATAGAATAGCACAAAACCTCGGCCCTTTGGCAACTGCTCTGATCCAGGCCGCGCCGCACCATAGCGCCGAAAACGTAAAAAACGGATTTTCCCACTCGTCACACCCCCGCTGTGTTGACACTGTCCAACGTGATACCTTAAGATTATAGTCACGAAAATGCTGTCCATTCTCTCGGGACAAGATGGTATTCAAATATATATACAATCGCGCACGGACCCGACAAACAAAAGGAAACTCCACATGTCAGACATTAACGGCAAATTAAAAATAACATTTGCAGCCAACGGCGTCACAGCCGCCATTGACCCGTCCTGTTACGAAGATCCGGGAACCTGGCTGCCACAGGTCAAACAGGCCCTGCAGAAAAGAGGGATTGACCAGTTGGACCTGGCGGCTGTGGACAGTGCATTTCAAAGCAAAGCAGCCAATCCCATTTTGGTCGGTCCGCCCCAGCCTGAACCCGTGGACGGCAAGGTGCAAGCACGGCTCAATGAAGAAGGCGACGCCGTGGAAATCAAAATCGAACCGCCCATGGGACACGGGAAAAAAGCTGAACTGCGCGATGTCATGGAAGCCATTAAGAATATCGGCGCCGGGGATTTTTACCTGGAACTTGAGAAAATCGAAAATATGCTTTCCTCGTTCAGGTTTCGCGACTTCGTGCCCGTGGGCGAAAAACGCGATGGCCGCTTCGACATTCAACTGTCCAAAGACCTCACCGAAGCCACCATCAATGTCTCCCCCCCGTTCGGCGGCGACGCCATACAGCCCATTGATATCGTCCAGTACATGAAACGCGAAGGCATGACCACGGGCGTCAAAATCGATGTGATCAAAAAAATATGCCAGGACGAAATTTTCAACCAGAACGTTGTCATCGCCGTGGGACAAAAACAAATGGACGGCGAAGACGCCGGACTCGAATTCTATTTCGACCACACCGCGAGCAAGGCCAAGCCCACAATGAATGACGAAGGCGAAGTGGACTTCCGCGAACTGAACATTTTCCAGACATGTCGCAAAGGCGATCCCCTGGTGCGCAAAATCCCGTCCACACCCGGAATCATCGGCAAAACCGTTTTCGGACAGGAAGTCAAACCCCGCACCGGCCGCGACATTCCCAGCCCGGGCGGCCTTAACACCATCCCCGACAAAGCCGACTCCAATCTCATCCTTGCAGCAGCCGATGGGCAGCCCAAGTGGACCGGCAACAAGGTCAACGTGGTGCCTGTGCTTGAGGTCTCGGGCGATGTGGATTTTTCCACGGGCAACATCAATTTCACCGGCTCCGTGGAAGTGCGCGGCAATGTGATTTCAGGCTTTTCCATCAAGGCTATGGGCGACGTCAACATCGGCGGCACCGTGGAAATGTGCACCATCGAATGCGGCGGCAACCTCAGCGTGCGCCAGGGCATCGTGGGCCAGGACAAAGCCCTCATCATGTGCCGCGGCACGCTCACAGCCAAGTTCATCGACAAGGCCACGGTCTACTGCGACGGGGATGTGAACGTGGACGAATCCCTGATCTACAGCAAAGTGAGCAGCTCGGGCAACGTGCGCGTGCTGGGCAAAAAGGGCTTCATCATGGGCGGCATCACACGCGCCACCAAACATGTCACCGCCAACCGCATCGGCACACCCACGCAATCGCCCACGCTCATCGAAGTCGGCGGCAGCCCGTCCCTGCGCAATGAACTCGAACAGCTCGAAAATGAAATTCACGAAGCCGAAGAAAAAACAGACGCCTTCTCAAAATCCCTGGACACAGCGGAAAAGAAAAAGGCCCAGCTCGGCTCGGAACTGTCCGATGAACAAAAAGAACGCGTGCTGCTCATGAGCCGCGAGCGCTTCGCCCTGCTCAGCAAGCTGCGCGCATTCCGCGAGAAAAAGGAAGACCTTGAAGACAAACTCACCCGGCTCAAAAGCCGCGGCTTGAAAGTCAATGTCAAAGACGCGGCCCTGCCCGGCTCAAAAATCTGCATTAAAACCGCATCCATCATCATGCAGGACGAAATAAAATTCACCACCTTCTACGAAAAAGACGGCGAAATCGAAATCATGCCCTACGACAGCTCCGGAGAAAATGCGTAAGCCCCACCCACACGCGCACCCACACACATGGACAAAAAAAACAACCTGACTTTCTTCCAAACGCTGGCATACAGCAGTGGCAACATTTCCGCCATGCTCATCAATCAGGTCATCGTAACATGGGCCATCTATTTTTATGCCCCGGGACAGGTTGAAACCCACGTGGCTGGCGCGGCAGTGCGCTTTAATTACGCACCCATCATGATGCTTGGATACGCCATGGCGTTCGGCCGCGTGGTTGATGCAATCGCCGATCCACTCATCGGATTCTGGAGTGATAAAACACGGTCGCGATGGGGCCGACGCATCCCGTTTGTTGCCGCGGGCACACCGTTCCTGGTTCTTTTCTTTATTGCCTTGTGGCGCCCGCCTGTGGCCACTGTCAGCGCCATCAAAAGCTCCATGTATACGTTGTCCCTGGGCGCCTCGCAGTTATCCATCACAGGCGGCGTGATCAACACTCTGTATTTCGCACTCATACTCGGCGGATTCTTTTTCTTCTTCACCGTAGTGGTGGCGCCCTACCTGTCGCTCATGCCCGATATCGGACGCTCCAATGAAGAACGCATGAGCCTGTCCACCTGGATGGCGGTGTTTGGCATCATTGGACTGATCATCGCATCCATTGTCGCGCCAATCATCATCGGGGCCAATTTTCAATTCATGAAAATGGCTGTTATCATGGGTGTGGTCACATTCATTTTCTTCTATGTGTCCATCGCATTCATCCGAGAAAACAAAATCGAATCCGGCAAGGAAGAGACATTCGGCTTTATCCAGGCCATGAAGGAAACGTTCCGGAACAAAGCCTTCATTTATTGGGTCATTTGCATTTTCATGTTCTGGATCGGTTTTAACGTAATCATGACATCCACCCCATACTATGTCACAAAAGTGCTCGGCCAAACCGAAGACAAAGCAGGCATTTACCAGGGAATCATGATGATCATGGCAATCCCCATGTTTGTGGCCGTATTTTTCCTCAGTAAAAAGTTCAACAAAAAAACCTTGATCGGCGTGGCCATGATACTGCTAACCCTCATGACTCCGCTGTTTTATGTCACGAAATTCATTCCTGCGGCCATGCTGCAGGCCTACGCCATCGGCTTGTTCGCCATCATGGCCGCTCCCATAGCCGTACTCCTGGTCATGGCCAACGCCATCATTGCGGATATTGTAGACTTCGACGAACAACTCACAGGGCGCCGCCGCGAAGCCATGTACTTCGGCATGCAGGGGCTCCTCACAAAATCCGCCATCGCCATCTCATCCGTGATCGGGACACAGTTGCTCGCACGGTTCGGCATGAGCGCTGCAAACCCCGAGGGCATCCTTCTCACCGGCCCGTTCTGCGCAATCTTCACATTTATCGGATTCCTCGCCATTATGAAATACCCACTTAAAAAATAATCCTGCTCTCAAGCAGATTTTCTCCAAGCAGATGCCAGTTATAGCAATCACGAAAAAGAACCAAGAGGTGAACAGTCGTAAATTGTTGGTTCGTGACAGATGCACATCCCCCTTTATCCCCCTTTGCTAAGGGGGACCATATTATGGAATTCTGTCAGCTTTCAAAGCGTTTTTTGTGTAGGGCGCTGCCGCCGCTGCCAGGTCACGTAATGCGCAAAGCCACGCTCTGAACCATGCGTTGCTTGTATTGTAAAGGTCTGAATTCTTTTCCGGGATTGCTATAATGCCAATACTATGAGCCCTGCACTGCTTCTGGCGTCAACAATACATTTACCCCACAAAAGCAAATCCGCCCCTTGGGGCGGATTGCGGGGCCAAAGTTTTTGGGAAAGGTGTGGAAGACCCTTTTTACAAAAAGGGTTTTCCACGCTTATCAAAATCTTTTATTCTTTTATTCCCTTACTCTTTTCACATCTTCATCATTTCAGAAGCTTTGCCGCTTTTTCTGCGGCGTGAATGCCTGCGTTGAACGCGATGTCGCCGCCCTGCCCGGGCACGCCGCAGGCATCGCCGGCGATGAACAGATTTGCGACTTTGCTGCAATCCACAGTGGGCCGCTCGGGCCACGACTGCCCCACTACGGGCACGGCGCCATCCACCATGTCCATAGCGATAAAGCGCTCGTACTCCACGGCGTCGCGCAGGCCCGGGAACATGGATTCCATGAGATCATTGAGGCGCACGCGCTCGGCTTTGAGATATGTTTTATCGTCCATTTTGTCCCTGGGAATGGGGTAATACCACGTGGCCAGCTGCTTGCCGCGCGGGGCAAGAGCAGGCTCGATGTTGCTGGTGAACACGCCCATGGTGAAGGGATTCATGGTAAAGATAATGCCGTCGATATCCGTGACCCGCTTGTTGAGGCACAGGTCCACGCTGAGCCCTGCCGTGGATTCCATGGACTTCATCTTATTCCAGGTGACATCGTCGAAGCAGTCATTATCCAGCAACTTGTGCATGTGCTGAACCGGGACAGCGGCAATCACGCACCGCGCGTACAGGGCCCCGTCGGCGGTGCGCACGCCGGCTGCTTCGCCGTTTTCCACGAGGATCTTTTCCACTTTCACATCCATGCGCACTTCGCCGTTTTCTTCAATCACGCGCATGAGCTGTTCGATCAGGTTGTCCCACCCGCCCAGAAAATACCCGGACGCTTCCTTGGCCTTGATGGCCGAGCGCAGGAACTCGGCAAGCTCCCCGGCGGATGCGCGCTCAATGTCGCTGCACACGAGACCGGCTGTGCTGATGAGGCGCGCGAATTCCTGCAAGTCATCGGCGGCAGCGCCCTTGCGCGCAAGCCAGTCCGTGACCGGAACCTTGAAGTCAGCGGGATCGCGTTTGCCGATAAGCACTCCGGCGAACAGTTTGATGAGCTGAATTTTCCCGGTTATTCCAAGAAGCGGGGACGTTATGATTTCACCGGGTCCCTTGGGAAACGGCACGAACTTCCCGTTGCTCCACACAAGGGGCTTGCCCGCAGGCAGGAACCGGCGCGACACACCGGCTTTGCGCAGCACTTCGGCAGCGCGGCCCTGCCCCGCATACCGGTGAACATGGATGCCGTAGTCGATAAGGAACCCGTCCTTTTCCACAACCCGCGCGCGACCGCCCGCAATGGGGAGCTGCTCCAGTACGCAGCATTCATATCCCTTTTTGCCCAGCAGTGCGGCCGCGCTCAATCCCGCGATGCCCCCGCCCACGATAATCACATCAAATTTTTTATCACTCATGACTAAAACCCTCTCGGAAATTTCATTGCCATATGTCGACTGTATTGCAAACTGACTTATGCGCCTTTGACTTTCAAATCCTTTGTCTTTTCATCCAGGGGATATTTCAGAAAAATAAAGAAGCCAATAAGCCCCAGGATACCAGCGATGGGACCGAGCAGGCTCACACCCAGAAAACAATTCGGGCCGCTGCATGCGGCTGAGGGCAGTTCCTTGCCGAAATACTGAAACAGAACGCCCTGCATGCCCATGGACAAACCCGTGGCAATTTTTTGAAGCAGCCCCTGCATGCCGAAATACATGCCTTCCCTCCGGTGTCCGCTCAATTTTTCATCATAATCCGCAATGTCCGCCAGAATGGCCATGGGAAGAACCTGGTTGATGGCCAGGGGAAAACTGAGCAGGCCCATGAGGATGATCCCCGCAACCGTGGGACTGACCGGCAGGGGGTAGCGGCCCACAAAAAACAGCAGCGGCATAAGAAGGGCCAGAAGCAGCAAGCCAATCTTGTACAGATACGCCTTTTCAAATTTTTTGGTGAGCGCGTTAATAACCACAAAGGAAATTGCGATACCGGGAAACAGTGTGAGATACACCGTGGTCACAAAACCTTCGGATTGCCCCATGAGCCGGGTCACGATAAAGGGGATTGAGGCTGTAATGCATGCGAACCCCAGATACTGAAAAATCGAAGAAATGATATAAATCAGAAATGCCGGGTTTTTCAGGGTCCAGGCAAACGCCTGGAACATGCTGTATGACGCCTCCTTGTTCACAGGCGCCTGCACGCGCTTTTCGCGCACCGTGAACGCTGTGACATACAAAAAAACAAACGCCATGCCGCCGGACACAATGGCCGCGTTGGCGTACCCCATGTACAGCGGCGAATTCACATCCACAAACTTGGGGACAAGCATGCCCTGAAAAGCCGTGGCCAGCATCATGCACACGGCCAGGTATGTGGACACCTGCACGCGCTCGTCATTATCCGGCACCAGTTCCGGATACAATGAGAGATACGGCCCCATAACCAGCGTGAAAAAAATGTAGAACAGGCCCATGAGCACAATCGTATAAACCGTAATGGCCAGACTGCCCGCGGGAAATATGGGACGAAACAGCATGATGAACGTTACGATGAGGGGCGGGGTGGCGAACAGCAGAAACGGCCTGCGACGCCCCCACGGCGAACGCGTGTTATCACTCCAGTACGCCACCAGGGGATCCGCGATGCCATCCACAAACCGGCCCAGCATAAAAGCAATGCCGAACACAGCCGAGGAAATGTAAAACTCGCGCCCGGGTCCCTTGGTGGTATAAAAATAAACCAGCCACCCGGTGCAGACCATGTTGACAATATTGCCGCCGAACTGGCCGCAGCAATACAGCATACTGCGCCCCAAGCCGTACCGTTGAGTTTGAGTCTGTGTTTTATCCATGAAAGATACTATATACGAGGCTCAGCATTGGGAGCAATATGTAAAGTTGCGGCGCCCTGCATCCTGCTTTTATTTTTTCGCATTCCTGGTACAATATTACCATGAGCATTTACACGAGCCTGAGCGGAATCATGGTGCATATGCTGCGCCAGGATGTGACCGCGAACAATATCGCCAACATCAATACCACGGGATTTAAATCCTCGCGCGCCGAAACCCAGGAAAACCATGGGCTCACCGGAGCGCACACATCCGCCACAAGCCGCAGCAATGCACAGGGCGCGTTCCTGCAGACAAGCCGCAACATGGACATGGCTGTGGAAGGCAGAGGCTTTTTCCCGCTCAAAACCCCGAACGGCGAAACCGCCTACACGCGCGACGGCACGTTCCACGTGGACAGCCAAGGCAGGATCGTTTCCTCCAACGGCTATCGCCTGGACGCGGATATCACGGTGCCCTCCAGCGCCCAGAGCCTGCGCATCGGGCCCGACGGCAATGTATTCGCCATCAGCAACGGGAATTCCCAGCACATCGGCCGCATTGAAATGGCCAACTTCTTCAACCCCCAGGGCCTGGCCGGCGCAGGCGGCAACCTGTACCGCCAGACCGCTGCCTCGGGCCCGGCCGTACTCGGCTACCCGGGCCAGAACGGATTCGGAACCGTGCTCAGCGGTTCGCTCGAAACATCCAATGTGAGCATCGTCAAAGAAATGACCGACATGATCATCAACCAGCGCGGCATGGAAGTGAACCTCAAGGCCACACAAACCCAGGACCGCTTGCTGGGCATGCTCCTCGACCTCAAAAAATAAGCGGCAAGCTTCATATTTTTCCTGCTTATCGCGCGTGTTCCGTGCAAGTTATTGCGTGCCGGATGTTGCGTTTATTTTTAGTTGATCACATAATTTAATATAGCAGTGCAAAAAAATTCACTCTCAGGAATCAAGGTGTCCAAAGACTCCCGGATTCTGGTTTGTTTTATGCATTTTTTTAAACGCGCGCGCATGCAAATAATAGATATCACTGCCATCGCAGTTTTTGCGATCCTGCTCATAACACCGTGTGCGCGGGCCGCGGCCAAATCCGTGCGCACTGTGGCTATCCTGTCCCAGAACGACGGGCTGAGCCCGGCAGACAAGGCCCTGACACGGGGGCTCAACACCATCATCACATTCAAGATCGAAGCCGCGCCCGGCGTACGCATTGTTCCGGAAACAGAAATCGAAGCCGCAGGGAATAATCTTGATATTGACGGAATCTGGAAATCATCGGAAAAAGCAGTGGGCCAGGCCGCAACCATTCTCACAGCCGACATCATAATCGCCGGACGCCATCGCTCAAAAAACGGCAGCGTGGACACGGAATTCCGGGTTTGCACAGCGGGCGGCAAAATCGCCTGCCGGACTATTGAAAAAAAATCAACCAAAAGCAAGGCCGCAGCCATGCAGAAATCACTGTCCGGCGCAGTGGCCGGCGCTGTGGACGCAAAGCTTTCAAAAACCGTCATGGCATTGCCCTACACAGACAGCAGCAAGGCCCTGGACGCTTTCATCCAGGGCATGGACCTGCTGGCCCGCGGCAAGAACGCGGACGCCTTCAAATCCCTTCAAAAGGCCACCGCCGCAGACCCGGCCTTCCGCGACCTGTGGTACTTCCTGGGCAGGCACTACGCATCCCGGGAGTTCAACTACGAAAAAGCGATCAGCTATTTAAGCAAAACCATAGCGCGCTATCCCAACGACCCCGCAGCGCACTACTGGCTGGGTTTCGCATACTATCTCCAGGGCGCAACCATGCCCGCGATCCGCGCTTTTGAAACCACAATAAAGCTCAAGCCCGCTTCCTATGACTCCTATGTCTACCTGGCTATGCTCAACAAGGATCTGGGGGAATACCAGAAGGTTGAGACATACTACATCAAAGCCCTGGAGTACACGCCTGGCAATGCGGCAGTATGGTATAACCTTGCGGGAATTCAAGCGCAATTGAACAAACCCGAAGACACCGTGGCTTCCCTGCGCCGCGCGCTTTCCATCAACTGTCCGGTGTTCCTGGACATCGTGCGCACGGATTCGGATTTCGCCCCTGTCAGAAAAACCGGCGCATTCATCAACACCTTGCGCGAATTCGCAAAAAAATGCAAATGAGCCCCATGATGCATGTGATGGAAACAAAAATACGACGCAAATCGCCAACCCGCATTCAAAAATGCTTGGGGCTTTTTATGCTGGCTCTTGCCGCCATTTCGGGTTTTTCGCTCGCGGCGTCGTGTGCCGTAAAAAAGGCCCGGTCCACAAAATCAGCGCCCTCCCAAAAACCACAAAAATCAGGAGCCCCCAAGCAACCAGAGACCGAACCATTACAGGGACCGCTTGCCGGCCATACCTTTGAAGTGCTCGGTCCCGAAGTCCTCGGGCCCGCGGCAGACACCCCCGAGATTGCCGCACTGCGTGAAAGCGGCCTGCTCAGGGCAACAGTGCCCTGTGACCGGCCCGGGCTGTGTACGCGCTCGGAATTCGGAGTGGCCGTGGGATTCGAGGTGGAACTAATCCGCAAAATCGCGGAATGGGGCTTCGGGGTCAAGGAAAACATTCTGGAGCAGGACAGCCTTGAGGCGGATATCGCGGCGGCCGTGCCCTGCGACAGTTCCGGAACAATCACTGGATCTGAATCCAGGGATGCCCACCCCCTGCTCGTGGGGCCGTATTTTTATCAGTCGGATTCGGGCTGGCTGTGTTTCGAGGTGCGCCGCGGCGGCGCACCCGTGGCCGATGCCTTGGGCCGCATCGTGCAGCATTTCTATGACACCGGCACTTTTCAGCAGGTGTACAAAAACTGGTTCCCGCCCGAGGCGCCGGATATCGCGCCCCTGGCCGGAGACTTCTGACGCGCGCATGATAAACCGCTTGTTTTCCATTCAGTTCCGCCTTGTGCTGGCCTTCTGCGCGCTCGCCGTGTTTACAATCAGCATCTGCCTGGGCGCCTATTACTGGCTCGCCGCGCGGGAAATGCAGACCCGGCGGCAGCGCGAACTGAATACCGCGGCGCATGTGCAGGCGGCCATGATTGATGACAAAACCGAGCGCGCAAGGCTCATGGCGCGCATCCTTGCTTCGGACCCGTCCGTTGCCCAGAATATCGCCCGCAGCAACGTGCCCAAACTCGATTTCATTCTCGGGTCGCGCGCACTTGATATGACCGCCGACTTTCTCACCGTGATCGATGCAAACGGCGTAATCCTCGCGCAGGTGGAACCCGCATCCGTTGGCAAAGGGCTCCAATTGCGCCACGGCGATCCCCTGTTCCTGGACGCCCTGTTCCGCCGCACCCTGGCCGGCGGCAGTCCCGGAGGCCTGGCGTTCTGCAGGCCCGGCGTTGTGTGCATCAATGCTTTTGCGCGCGTGCATCATGCCGGCCGCATCGCAGGTTACGTGCGCGTGGGATTTTCCCTGGACAACCGGTTCGCCGGCGAAATGCGCTCCATCACAGGCACCGATGTCATCCTGGTGCGCGAAGACCGCGCCGCCGCATCAAGCCTTCCCGGTGAAGCCCCGGCCACAAGCGAATTGCGCGCCCTGGCCGATTCCATGGCAAACCCCGCCACCCACAAAAAAAACCGGGAACCCCAGCCAGCCGAGGATTTCGAAATCTCTTTGCGCAACAAACCCTACCTCATGCGCGGCTCGATTCTCACCGGCGCGGACGGGCGCGAACTCGGGCGCCTTTACATTGGCCGTGAAACCACTGCGGAACAGCGCGCCCTGGCACACGCCGTGCGCATTATGGCCATTATCGCAGCCGTGGCCCTGCCCCTGTCCGTGATCTTCGGCGTGGCCCTCAGCGTGCCCATCGTGCGCCCCCTGCGCCTGGTCCTGAACCGCATTCACGAAGTCACCCGCGGCGACCTGCGCGGCGAACTGCCCGTGACACGGCGCGATGAAGTCGGCCTCCTGGCCGAAGCTTTCAATGACATGTCCCGCGCCCTGGACGAACGGGACCACGCCCTGCGCTCGGGCGCCGAAGCACTGCGCATCAACCAGGACCAACTCATCCAGAGCGGAAAACTGGCCGCACTGGGCGAGCTGGCTGCAGGCGTGGCGCACGAGATCGGCAACCCACTCAGCGCCATCTCCGGATACGCCCAGATGTTGCGCAAAGGAAAAATTGACGATGGCACCCGGCAGGAATTCATCGTGGAGATCGAAAAAGAAACCGAATTCATAGAACGCATCATCACAGACCTGCTGGATTTCTCGCGCCCCTCCACAGGCGGGCCGCATGCCGTGGACCTGGAGGAAGCGCTGGACGCGGCCATCAAAACAGCAAGCGCGCACAAAGCCTTTAAAAACGTGTCCGTGGCGCGCGATTTCAAACAGAACATTCCACCGGTGCTGGCCAACCGCAAGGAAATTATGCAGGTGGCCATCAACCTGGTCATGAACGCGGCCCAGGCCATGCCCGGAGGCGGTGAAATTTCCATAACCGCAACGCACATGGATGACTACGCCGCATTCTCCGTGGCCGACCAGGGCCCGGGCGTGCCGGACCACCTCAAGGACAAAATTTTCGATCCGTTTTTTACGACCAAACCAACGGGCGTGGGCACAGGCCTGGGCCTGTCTATCTGTTACCGCATCATTGAAAAACTGGGCGGGCGCATTTCTTATTCGCTTCGCCCGGGCGGCGGCGCCATGTTCATGGTAACTCTCCCCGCGGCAGGCGCCGACGGACCATTACCCGATCAAACCGGGAGGATTTTATGACGGAACGCATACTCGTTATTGATGACAAGGAAAATATCTGCCGGCTGCTGGCCACGCATCTTCAAAGCGAAGGCTTCCAGGTTGACACAGCCCCTGACGGCGAACAGGGTCTCGCCAGATTCGACACCGGTTCTTACGACCTGGTGATTACGGATGTAAAAATGCCTGGCATGGACGGCCTCGATGTTCTGCGCCGCATAAAGGATCGCAGCCCCGACACGGTGGTGGTGCTCATCACCGCTTTTGCGGACATGGACGATGCTATCGCAGCCATGAAAATGGGCGCTTTCGATTACCTCAAAAAACCGTTCAAACTCGAAGAAATCCAGGCTACTGTGGAAAAGGCTCTTGAAAACCGCCGCCTGCTGCAGGAAAACCGGCGCCTGCGCCAGGAAGTTGAACAAAAATATTCCTTCGACAATATCGTGGCGCGCAGCAAACCAATGAAAGACGTTTTCACACGCATTGAGCGCGTGGCCGGCGCCGCAAGCACCGTGCTTATCACCGGCGAAACAGGAACCGGAAAAGAACTCGTGGCGCGCTCCATCCACTACAACAGCCCGCGCAAGAACAACCCGTTCGTTGTGGTCAACTGCGGCGCCATTCCCGTGAACCTCATTGAGAGTGAATTGTTCGGGCACGTGCGCGGCGCGTTCACAGACGCCATCGCAACAAAACCCGGCCGCTTCGAGGATGCGCACGGCGGCACCCTGTTCCTCGATGAAATCGGGGAGCTTGAAATGTCTGTGCAGGGCAAGCTGCTCCGCGTTCTGCAGGAAAGCGAAGTCACGCGCATCGGCGAGTCCAAAATGCGCAAGGTGGATGTGCGCGTTGTGTGCGCCACAAACAAAATTCTGGACCAGGAAATCCACACGGGCGGATTCCGCAAAGATCTTTTTTACCGCATCAACGTGGTGCCCATTCACTTGCCCCCGCTGCGCGACCGCCCCGAGGACATCACCCTGCTCCTGAACCATTTCCTGGCTCAGTTCACCAAGGATAATAACAGCGGCGAAATGCGTTTCGCCCCCAGCGCCCTGGCGCGCCTGCTGGCTCACGCATGGCCCGGCAATGTGCGCGAACTCATGAACGTGGTGGAACGCTGCGTGCTCATGAGCGACAACCTCGTCATCGAGATGGATGATCTGCCCCCGGAAATCGCCGGCGGTTCCGGCGCCGCGCATGGCGGGCCGTTCAATGCATATGCAGCTCCCGGCCTCATGGGCGATGAAAACAAAGTCCGGGCAACCGTGCCGTCACAGGAAACATCGCTCAAGCGCGCCATGGAACAGGCCGCGGAAATCATTGAACCGGAAATGATACGCCGCGCCATCGAATCCGCCGCAGGCAATAAGGACAAAGCCGCAAAAATTCTCGACATCAGCCGCCGCTCTCTTTTCTACAAACTCAAGCAGTACGGAATGAATTAAGCACTGCCACCAGGGATACCTTTATGAAACTTCTGCTCATTCAACCGCCCAAACGATTCTGGCCTTACATCAGCGAGGGCGACAACTACCTGCTGCCCCAATGGATGGTGTGCTTGGCCGCGTCCGCGCGCCAGGCCGGCTACGAGGTGCGCTGCATCGATTGCGCCCCGCGCAAAACCGGCTGGCAGAGCTTAGGTCGAGAAATTGCCGGCTGGCAGCCGGATTTTGTGGGCGTAGGCGAAAATCACGCCCTGTACGCCGATGAATCCCTGCGCGCCCTGCAACTGGCCAAGCAAATCAACCCGCATACCGTGACCATCGCCGGGGGCACGCACTTCAGCAACACAGTCGAGCAAACCCTCAGCGGCGGGTTCGTGGACTTCATCGCCACGCGCGAGGGCGAAATCACGCTCGTGGATCTCATGGACGCGGTGCGCGACGGCCGCGACCCCGAAACAGTGCAAAGCGTTATTTTCACACGCGGCGGGGATACCGTTTATACGCCGCCCCGCCCACTTATCGAAGACCTCGATTCCCTGCCCATGCCCGCCTACGACCTGGCCGGCATGCATCTCTACGGAAACTCCCGCTTCCTGTTCTCACCCGGCGGCGCAACCATCTACCATTCCCGCGGGTGCGTGAGCAACTGCCGGTTCTGCGCCTGGTGGCTCCAGATGGCCGATGTCAAAGTCAAAGACGACGGCAAACAAATCCTCAAACCCCGCTGGCGCACAAAAAGCGTGGATTACACCGTCGAGGAAATCGAACTGCTCGCAAACAAGCACAACAAAAAATGCCTGGTGTTCGTGGATGAATACTGGAACTATGACAGTGAATGGAATGCTGCTTTCTCCGAAGCGCTTATTAAAAAGAATCTGGGTGTGGTGTGGTTCGCATTCATGCGCGCAGACGCCATTGTGCGCGATGAGGAAAACGGAGTGCTTGAAAAAATGGTGCGCTCGGGCATGGTGCACGTTTGCGTGGGCGTGGAACACACGGACGCGGATAAGCTCGCCTCCATGGGCAAGGGCTTTTACTCGTCCGACACTTCCACCCGCTGCTTCCACATTCTGCGCGACAAATATCCCGGCGTGTTCCGGCAGGGAACCTTCATCGTGGGCACGCGCAAGGAGACCCGCGAGAGCATGCTGAACCAGGTGCGCTACGCGCGCCACCTGGACCTGGACTACCCCGGGTTCCACCCCATCACGCCCGTGCCCGGCACGGATGTATGGCGCGAGTACGACGAAAACGGATGGATCGAAGTCAAGGATTACCGAGAATACGACTGGATGACGCCTATCATCAGTTCCGAATTTATGACCCGCGAAGAAATCGAAGATTTTCTCATCAACCTCAGTAAAAGATTCGTAAGCCCGCGATGGTTCCTGCGCGGCATCACAAGCCGCAGTTCCTACCGGCGGCGCATGTATGTATGGTGGATCATCGTGACCCTGCGCGTGATATGGGACTCCATCCGCCGCCGTATCAAGCCATTTACAACCGAATCCTATTCCTTCCTCGTGAAGCCGGAATGGTATGACGACTGACCAACCCGAACGCATCACTGTATGGCAGCGTTTCTGGCCGCTCCTCTGCGCCCTGGGCGCTGCACTTTTCTTTGCTGCGGCATGGCCCACCCTGGGTGTAAAAAGCCTGTGGATTGACGAGATGCGCACGGGCTACGCCACGCTCGCCGGCGGCCCCCTCGACATGTCCCTCATGCGCTACATCATTCTCAACGATCCTGTGGGTCCATTATACAATTTGCTGGTCGCAGGGTTCTGCAAAGTGTTCGGCAATTCCGACACCATGCTGCGCCTGCCTTCGCTCGCCTTCATGGCCCTGTCCGTGGCTGTGTTCGGCATTTTCGCGCGGCGGTTCCTTTCAACCGGCGCATCGTTCCTGGCCCTGCTCCTGTACATGTTCTCTATGAACACCCTGTATTTCGCCCAGGAGGCGCGGCCCTACGCCATGCTCCTGTGCTGGGCGCTGCTCACGTATTTGCTCGTAACCCTGGAACCAGACAACCCGCGCCGCCGCTGGGGCCTGTTCGCCCTGGCATTTTCCATGGGCATTTATATTCATATCGTATTCGCATTCGTGATTGCCAATTGCGTACTGTACGAATGGCTGTTTGTGAGAAGGAATAAGGACACAAACCGAACCCAAAAGGCGGAGAGCACGGCAAATGGCGGAGATCGGGATCCCCGCTCCACAATTTTAACGTTTTGGCAAAATCTATCTCCGGTCACATCCGGCGCGGTTGTCGCGGCGCTGGCCTACATACCCTGGTTTATCATCCTGATCACAAAATCCGCGGACCCGGCGCGCACCCCGGATGTGACTCATTCTTTAGGCACAACCGTGCTTGTGACTCTGAGCGGATTGCTGATCGGCAATGCCTATGCGCCCATTAACATCATGGCCATGTCTGCGGCCGCGGCCTTAATCATGTGGCTCTATGGCCTGGCGCGGTTCCACACGCACAGGCCGCACGGCCGAAGGATTGTTTTATTGTTAACTTTCGCACCCATCCTCCTCACCTTCGCCGCTTTCACCCTGTTCCGCAATGTGTACAATTTCTTCCATTTCCGATATCTGTTCCCGGTCATGCCGTTCCTGCTCATGCCCATGGCCTCGGGTCTGGCCTCTTTCATCGACGACAACTTCGTGGAATTTGTCCGCCGAAAAGACGAATCCTTTGCAGAACGCGCCGCCGATATCTGGCTCCGGCCCACGAGACTGCCGAAATTTATTTATGTTTTTATGATTGTTGTTTTTGTTTTCTGTTCTAAGCTCAATGTTTTTCGTTATGCCGCCAAACCCGATGCATTCTCCCCTTTGTCGTCTGTTGCTTTGATTCAGACCGAACACCAGAATTGGAGAACGGCATATCATTATTTGAGCAAAAATACCGAAGCCGAAGATATTGTCATTTTGCATGGATTAGCGTGTCCGGCAATCAAGTATTACATCATGAGGGACAGGTCTGACATTCATTATCGATGTATAAATGATATTCAGGACATTACAAGGTTACACGATAGTTCAGGCAATAAGTGGCTTATTTTCTATCGGGATCTTTGGCAACCGGAATTTTACAAAATCTCCACTGATTGGCTGAAGCATTTGTCTTTTGTATACCACCGCCTCCCCGGACTCTACGGTGATATTTACATCCAAGAACAGCGATCATTTGTACTGAACATGCATAAAAAGATCTGCTATCATGTTGTTGAAGAATCAGACAACCACAAAAAAACATCTCCGGATGTTCTGCACAAATCATGCATCATGAAAGATCCTTCTACGTGTGAAACATTTCTGAATTTTTCAAATCCGCAACAGGGCCCCATCGATTTCGTCAACGCCCAGAGGGTTAAAGGCACATTGACAATTTCAATAAGTAACGAGCCATTCTGGTTTCCCTTTATAGGAAAGGAACAAGGGATCATTGATTATAGACATTGGGAATGGACAAAATACGATTTGGGCCGTAGTGGTGATGAAACAATTTTCAAAGCACCTGGCAACTATTATGTCAGTTTCACCATCCAACTCGACAGCCTTCAGAAAAAAGACACTCCGGTTGCTGATGGGGAAACGCCTTATGCGCCGTTCTGCTTTGAGTTGAAACGGGAAAAACCATTGAAGTATTATGACACATCATCTGAAAAAGAATACGGAGACTACCTTCTGAATTGGATTCGAAAATAACACAGAACACGAACCATGCACCCTGGCCCCTGTGGCTGCTGGTTGCGGACGCGGCCGTGTATGCGGCGGCGCTGTATTACTGCGTGCTGCTCACGTTCTTTTTCCGGGACGGCGCCGTGGGCGCGGGCATGCGTTTCGCAGGCCTGGGCATGGTGCTTGTCGTGCTCATGCTGGGCTACGCCACGCGCATGGCCGTGGGCGGCAAATGGAAACAATACCTTGTGATGGACGCCCTGGCGTTTCTTTTCATCGCCGCGTGGCTGCCATGGAAATTTTCCGGCGTGGCCACCGCCAAGGGCCTGTCCTTTGCCTGGGCGGCCATCGAGTGGTGGAAGCTGCCGCCCAACCTGGCGCTCATGTTCCGCGCCGCACCCATTGGTTTCATTCTGTTCTGGACCGCGGTTCTGGGCCTCATCGAACTCATGCGCCGCAACAGGCGCCTGCCCGCCGCTGCCATCATTATTGCGTTTTCCATCTGGTACTCCATACAACTGCTGGGCATGGAAGCCGGGGTGCGCCTGCCCGCATACCTGTTCTTTGTAATCGCACTCCTGGCCGCCATGGTGGCGGGTGTCAAAGGCTACATGCGCATATGCGCGCGCGTTCTCATCATGGACGGCGCGTTCCTGGTGATTTTCCTGTTCTACATCGGCGCCCTCCCCCTGTACGTGCCACGCACACCAGGACCTGATGCCGGTGTACAGAGAATTTATCCGCAGCAGGGTGCGCGTGCGGACTTCCCCCTCAAGTTCCTGCGCGACATGCATGTGGATAATAAATCCGGCTTCCTGTTCACAGCCTACGGCCCCACCTCGGGCATCGTGCGCGTGAACCTGGATTCCGGGAAAGCCGACATCATCCACAACCCCGGCATCGTGCGCGTGATGTGGACCCGCCCGGAACTGGACCACGTGTTCGCTCTGGACTGGCAATACGCGGACTTTTACAAAATCAAAAAAGACCCGTTCAGGATTCTGAACAAGACCGATATCCACGACGATGTGCTCGTGACGCCCATGAGCTACGCCATTGCCAACGGCAAACTCTACGTGGTAAGCACGGACCTGCCCGCTCTGACCCGCTTTGACCTGGCCACGCTTAAGAAAGAAGCGCGCATCGACTTTCGCAAGCTGGGCCTCACCGCATTCCGCAGCGGCGCATGGAAATGCGTAATTGACGAAAAGGAACAAAAGATTTTTGTGGAAATGGGTCCCGTGGACCTGCGCGGCCGCTACCTCATGGTGCGCGTGGACCTGGCCACATTCACGGTTGAAAAAACAGCGCACCTGCCCCAGGGAGGCCTGGAACTGGTTCTCACCCCTTGGGACAACACGCTCATCGCCCCATCTTTTTTCTCCGAAACCATGTATGTTATTGACCGGGATACATTGCAGATCAAGCGCACAATCCGGGGGCCGCTCACATGCCGAAACCTGGTTGTGGATAAAAAACGGAAACTGCTTTATGGAACAAGCTACACAAGAGGCAAATTATCAGCGATCCGGTACAGCGACGGGGAAACCCTGCGCACAATCGCAGTGGGCCGCAAACCATCCTCCCTGGCGTATGCGCCCGAACGGGACGCACTATACGCGGGCAGCGAGCGCGGCATTTTTGAAATCAATGCAAAAACATTCGTTATGGGAAATAATCAATAAGTTTCAGAAATTGAAAGACCCGCTCAGCATGGTGTTGCGCGTATCCGTGATGTCATGCACGGCAACAGTGAGCGCGGCCTTGTCGCTCATCAGATAACGCAGGCCCAGGATGTATGTTTCAACGCCTGCGAACTGGTCCATATCCGCCATAAACATGGCATTATTCATGACGGGCGCTTCGATGCCGGCCATTGAGCCCCATTTCTGGGACCCGAGTCCGCTGCCGGACGCATAATAAACCATGCCGTGGAATGTGAGCTTGGACCCGGGCATGGCAATGACCCCGTAATACCGGGTCATATCCTCCCCTTCGCCCGAGGAACTGAAATTCTGTACGCCGAAAGCATACTCGAACTGCTTATGCGTTCCGGGCTGCAACAGGTACTTTTTGCGCGGGTTGAATTTCACGCCCAGAACCGTGGTTTTGATATCATCAGTGGACGCAGATTGAGATGACTGAAAATAATCGGTGACGTCAGAGGATTGCGTGACATCCATCTGAATCTGTGCGCCGCTTAATTCGATGTTTTCATTAAAGGAATATGCGAACCCGATCGACCTGGCATCCGTGGAAATGGAATTGGAATAATTGAATGTATCTCCATCGGGCCCACCGGTTTTTGCGCCGCTGGCCGTGCGATCATCTTTGTACATGTACAGGGACAGGCCGCCGCCGCCGGCGCTGGCGATAAACGCTGTGGGCATTTGATACAGACCGATGGCCCCGTCCATGGACGGGAATCGGACGTCGCGAACCGTGTGCTCTGGGGCTTTGGCTGCGGCCGCGGCTTTGTCCCCATCCTTTTTATCGTCCTTTTTGCTGTCCTTCTTGCTGGCATTATCGTCTTTCTTAGCGTCGGCTTTGTTCTCGTCGGACTTGGCGTCAGTTTTCTCCTCATCCGAGCTTTCTTTTTTCTTGCTGCTGGTTTTCTTCTTGCTGCTGGTTTTCGTTTTATCGTCTTCCTTGGTATCTGCTTTTTTATCGTCTTTTTTCGTGTCGGTCTTTTTCTTGTAGCCTTCATCAGTTTTCTTGCTATCCGCTTTTGCGTCCGCTTTGGGGGTTCCGGAAATTGCGACCGGCTTAATAAGCAAATCCATTTCGCGGATTTCCTCATTCTGGGAAATCACCTTGGCCACGGAATATGTGGATTCCACACGCGTGATTTCCACTTTACCGATTTCCCGATCCGCGCGCATCACAGAAAACGTATCTCCCACGCGAAGCCCGGCATTGGACCCGGAATAAACCATGATGGCGCCGCCGTCCATGATCAGGTTAACCTTGATGGCCTGGCCTTGAGCCGAAAGAGCCGAAGCACACAGCATGATAGCGGCAAAAATGAAGATCCGGCACATTCGATTTATCTGGAGCATGGCAAGTCCCTCTTGTCTAAAATATGCTGTAATTATATTTATGCAATGATGAATGTCAATTTATGAATTACGACCAGTGCAATGCGCTCTTTCCCGATTCGGCATGGAAAAAATCCATCATTCCTTTAATAATAAATGTGCGGAAACCGGCGCAGCCCTGTGCAATCTGAAAAAGAACCGGCTTATTCCCCACTGCCTATGAGCCACAAAGACACAATTGCCGCCATTCACGTTTCTCCGGGAAGCGAAGTGTCGCGTTGCCTGGAGACAGCGCGCGGGCGCACCGTGCTCGAGCGCGTGGCGGCCATGGCTGCGGACACGCCCCGCGTGGCGGCCGTGGCCGTGCTCACCCCCACTTCGGGCCAGGCCATGTCCCTGGGACGCTCCTTCAAAAACAGAATCCCGGCAGGCTTTTTCTCTTTCCGGGGCGGGCGCGTGGCCGCTACATGCAAATGGCTTCTCCAGCAGCATCACGCAGATTTTATCCTTTCCCTGGATGGCGGCGCCCTGCTCTATTCACGCACAATCCTGCGCCATATCACAGATGCCTCAGCCGCGCAGAACCGTCCTTTTGTGTTCGACCCCGCCGCACACAGCCCGGCCCTGCAATCAGTTTTCGGATGCGTGTGCGCGGCCCCGGCGCACCATGTCCGTAAAGCCGCGGCCTTGCGCGAAACAGCATCCTGCGCCCCGGCCCTGCGCCTCCAGGCCATGCTTGCGCTCGCAGGCGGAAAACCATCGCTCTTCACCCCCGGCCCGGACGCACTGCAGGAATTGTTCAAGCTGAATTTTGACAACCGCCTGTTTTCATGCGCCAGCCTGGCCGTGCAACTCGTGGACCCGGCGGTGAATCGCACAATACCCGGCAAACAGCCTGCACCCGAATGTTTTATGGATGCAACCCTGTTTGAATCCGTGTGCCGGGAGCTTGCCGGTTTGGAGCGTACTTTTACTCTGGTGCTGGCGCACGGCGGCGACCCGCTGCTGCACCCGGAAATCTTTTCACTTATCCGCATCGCAGCCGCACACGGCCTTGGGACAGAACTGCACACGAACGGCCTGCTGCTGAATGATGAGCGCACACAAGCAGCCTGCGAATCCGGCCTCAATACACTGGTTGCAAACATCGACGCTGTGGACGATGACACATATTTCGACAGCCACCGCATGCCCCTGGCGCCCGTGGAAAACAATGTCCAGCGGCTGCTGAACATACGCACCCACTCCTCATCGGGCCTTCGCGTGGCCGTGCGCTTCACCCTGGATCACGCCAACCGGCGCGAGGCCGCCCGGTTTTTTGAGAAATGGCAACCGCTGGCGGATCGCGTAATCTTCTCAGAGGCGCGGGATGAACTCGGCAAAATCCAGAACCGCGAACGCCTCAACACCGCGGTTGAACGCCATGCATGCGAGCGCCCCATGCGCAGACCCCTGCTCACGTTAAAAGGCGACGTGCTCATGTGCCCGGTGGCCGGGGCAGGAAAATTTCTCAACTGCGGATCCATACACGAACGCGGCGTGGTGGGCGCGCTCACCCACACCGGCGCGCGAACCATGTTCACAAAAAAGCCCGCAGCCTGGCGCGGCAAGCCCTGCATTGCCTGCGATCTCTGGCGCTTCGATTCTTTCGCAGAAAATATTACAGCCAAAACCATAGCTTCTTTCCAACAGCCGATCCAAGGAGAATTCAACAAATGACACCCCAAACACCGAACACAGCCCTGCACCACATTCGCGTGCTGGACCTCACCCGCCTGGTGCCAGGCGGATTCTGCGCCCAGCTTCTGGGCGACATGGGCGCGGATGTCATAAAAATTGAATCCAAAAAACAGAGCAACCCCCTGGGCGGCAAGGGCCGCACGCCTTTCTTCACCTGCGTGAACCGCAACAAGCGCTCCCTGGCCCTGGACATGAAATCAGACCAGGCCCGGGAGATTATTCTCAAACTCGTGGACACCGCCGACGTACTGGTCGAGGACATGCGCCCCGCGGCAGCGGCGGGCATGGGCCTGGACTACCGCGCCCTGCATGCGCGCAACCCGCGCTTAATCTACTGCTCCCTGTCAGGATTCGGCCACACGGGGCCGCGCCGCGACACGCCCGGCCATGAAATCAACTTCTACGCCCTGAGCGGCCTCTTGGGAATCACCGCCAATAAAGACGGCAGCCCGGTGGTGCCCGGCGCACAGATCACGGCCATCGGCGCCGGCGGATTTCCCTCGGCCTTCGCCATCACCACAGCCCTGCTCGCCCGCGAACACACGGGCAGCGGCCAGCACATTGACATGGCCCTGTTCGACGGAACCGTCATGATGATGGGCCTGCAGGCCGCCACCTACTTCGCTGGCGGCCCCATGCCCGCAGCGCAGAATACAGCCCTCAACGGCATGTTCCCCTGCTACAACATCTACAAAACCGCGGATGGCCGATGGATGTCCATGGGCGGACTCGAACCCCAGTTCTGGAAAATATTCTGTGAAAAAATCGAAAGAACAGATCTCATGGCGCGCGCCTTCGACACATCGGCCATTACTGTGGTCGCAGACGCCGTGAAGCAAAAAACCATGCAGGAATGGATCCGCATATTCGCGGACGAATCCGCGTGTTTCGAGCCGGTGCAATCATTTGAAGAGGTTTTCTACAAAGACGAGCAAGTGCGCGAGCGCGGCATGATTGTTGACATCGACCAACAAAACGGCGCGCCCCTCAAAATGCTCGGAAACCCGGTGAACCTGTCCGAAACCCCATGGCGCGCATCGGCCCCGCCCCCGGAACTGGGCGCGCATACATCGGAAATTCTTCTGGATGCGGGATTTGATGAAAACGCAATTTCCCACATGAAGGAACTGGGAACCATTTTATAAAAACTTCCCCGCGCTTACAAAAATTGATTCCACAAATTTATGAGAATGAAAAGCGCCCGGCAAAACAGCACCGGGCGCCTGTGGTTTCATACAAATCCGGCGCAATCAGAAGTCCATGGTGTATCCCAGGCGGAAAACCTGCTCATCGTAGGTCTTGTTTCGTGTGGTTACGCGATATTCGTAATCGTAATTCTCAAACTCAAAATTGACTTTCCGCGACTGGTCCAGGTAGTAGATAAAATTGATGCTCGTCTGCTTCTCCATGGGTGCGGAACCGCTCACCGATGTCGTTGTGCTGACCGATGTATTGGTTGACTTTCTGCCTGTGCGCTTGTAATTGAGATTCGTGATAAACTTGAACGGTTTGATATTGAACTGGATCCCGTACCGATCCGTATTGGTCTTGCCCGTGGTCAGGGATACCAAAGTGCTCGTGTTGACTCCCGATGTGCTCTGAATGCGCGCGTAGGAGTAACTCTTATTGACAATGGTATTGTATGTTAACAATGCAAAAGCCTTGTACCGTGAGGTGAATGTCCAGTTACGCGTGTCATTGCGCAGGTTGGATCGGCTGCTTACGGCGCTTGTGCCGGACAATGCATACGATTGCCGATCCAGATCATAGCGTTGAAACATGAACACAATACTGTTTCCGTTCCACAAACCCAGATCATTGAATTGCTTATTGACCGTGAAATTGGCGTTCGTGGATTCACTGCGGTTGGTGTCCAGCAAGCGCAGGTCCGCATCCGTCTTGGTGTACAGTTTGCCGTACCGCGCCGTAATCATGGGGAAATGGGGATAGTTCAAAATCATGCTGGAAGCGGAATTTGTAGACTTGTCCGTGAAGTCATTGGTGTTGGCGTTATGGTGCAGATTATTGTGATACGCATCATAAAAAATCTTGGCCTGGAATTTTGAAGACGGTTTATACTGTATCGAGCCGTAAGAGCCTTCCCGGTCAGCCTCAGTAAACGTGCCGAGCGTGGTCGGGGTAAACCGAGGGCCGATGGAGCGGCGGCCAGCATTGCCGGACCAGCGCGTGCTGGTATATGTCACATAATACTTGGATGCCGCATCCTTACCCATCATGAGCGGGGATGTGGTTCCGCGCTCGGTGTGGTTGTCATACACAAACTCGGAATTAAGTGCCCAGCGCTTGTTATAGGTGAAGGCACTGGTCAGAGCGGCGATAGTGTCTTTTCCCGGCACCAGGGTCGTGGTGGATTCCCCGTGTTCCGCGGACCGGAGCAGGATGAGGCCCACCTCGTGATTTTTGCTCGTGCGCGTATTGATCTTCATGCCGTTGGTGTAGCGTTTGTAACGCCCGTTTTGCGGCTCGCGCGTTCTGCCGTTAACCCAGGTGAGCAGATATTTGGGATTGACCCGATTAACGGCGTACACGCCGCGCAGCCTCACGCCGTTCATAGTGAGTTCAGAGAAATCGCTCGATGTGACCGGTCGATCGCCAATCGTCACCACGTTGTTTTTAAACAGATAATCAAACCGGAAGTAATCATTGGATCGCCCGGTAATCTGTTCCACGGTGCGCTGGTAATTGCCCTTGAGAGTCTTTCCATAAAACGTGCTCGTGAAATTCAGATTGGCCGTGGTGTTCAGCGCCTCGGGATACCGGATATCGGCTTCGTCGACGCTATCGGGCCGCATGGCTTTGTTCAGATGGATATCTTCAAATTGCAGATTAAGCCGGCCTGTGGTGCTGGGCTTCTGCTCCACGGGAGGCGCCACCACGCGCGTTACGATGCGCTCGACCACGGTGAAGTCCCACTGCACCGAAGGTTGATCCGTGCCAGCGGTGTCCTTATATGTGATGCGCACATTGTGATTGCCCAGTTTCATGGGTATCTGGGGCGTATAGAACAAATACTCGGTGCTCACGTTGGTTTCCGAAGTCACATCCGAGCCGTCAACGAAAAACATAATAGAGGTCGGTTCAATGGGCGGATCGAGTTGGGGCAGTTTCACACCGATCATGGGCTGGCGGTCTGTAATCTCTTCTCCCACATAGGGATTCAAAATCTGCCCGCCCACCGACGATTCATCAACATCATCCACTCCTTGGGCCACAACAATCAGCTCTGCATCCTCTTCCTGCGCGACAACGCACGCAGGAGCCATCCAAGCCATCACTATCAGGGTCATGCACATGGGGATTATCAATCTTCGTTTCATGCCTAAACTCCCTTTTAATTATTAATGACAAATTATATATATTACTCGCTTTGCAAATCAAGTGGCAGCATATGACATATGTCACAAATGACGCATATCACATCGCGAACGGACTTCACAAACACGGTTGGATTCAAATACGGTCCCATCAACACACGTGATATATTAATATCCTTTTATCCGAAGAAAAATGAAACACCCCCACTCGATATTGCAGCGGGGGTGTTAGTCTTCCAACTTTTCAGGCATGTACGCTTCATGAGCCATCTATGCTGTGAAACGCTACCCGATGGCTTCACTGCCCACTTCTCCTGTGCGAATTCGGAATGCCTGTTCCAGATCCATGACGAATATTTTTCCGTCGCCGATATTGCCTGTGTATGCGCCCTCCTTGATGGCGTCGATGGCGGACTGCACGAATTCGTCATTTACGGCGATTTCCAACTTGAGCTTTTTGAGCAAATTGCCGGATTCCACGCGGCCGCGGTACACGCGAGGGATGCCCTTCTGGCGACCGCACCCCACGACCTGGGTCACGGTCATGAGATTGATATCCCTCTTGAACAGGCAGGCCTGCACCTCTTCAATGCGGTCCGGCTGTATCATGGCGATAATATATTTCATAATGTATGCGCTCCTCTCTTATCAGTCCAGCACAGTGTAGCCGCTCTCGTGGTGCAGGGTAAGGTCCAGGCCGATGAGTTCCTGCTGTTGGGTAACCCGCAAACCTACGAGCGCGTCTGTAATCTTGAGGATGATGAAAGACACCACCACGGAATAGACAATCGTGATGCCTGCACTTACGGCCTGGGTCACGAACTGGGCGGCATTGCCGAAAAACAGGCCGTTTGTTCCGCCAATGGCTTCATGGGCGAACAGGCCGGTTGCCAGCGCGCCCCACAAGCCGCACATGCCGTGCACCCCGAACACGTCCAGGGAATCGTCGTATCCGAACCGGGGCTTGACCATGGCCACAAACAGATAACCGACCACGCTTGCGCCTGCGCCGATAATAATGGCGGACATGGGCCCCACAAACCCTGCGGCCGGAGTGATGGCCACAAGCCCGGCCACGGCGCCGGTTCCCGCGCCCAGCATGGTGGGCCTTTTTTCACCGGTAAACCATTCAATCATGGGCCAGGTCACAGTAGCTGCCGCAGCCGCGGTGTTGGTGGCAACAAACGCGCTCGCTGCCTGGCCGCTGGCGGCCAGGGCGCTGCCCGCATTGAATCCGAACCATCCAAACCACAGGATGCCCACGCCCAGCATGGTGAAAGGCAGGTTATGCGGGGGAATCGAGCGATCCGGGTACCCCAGCCGTTTGCCCAGAACAACACAGCAGACAAGGGCCGCGATGCCGGCATTAATATGGATAACCGTGCCGCCGGCAAAGTCCAGGGCTTCCATGCCTCCGGGGCCCATGAACCCGCCGCCCCACACCCAGTGGCACACGGGCGCGTAAACCAGCGTGGCCCAGAGCAGGCTGAATACGATGAATGCGATAAATTTCATGCGCTCGGCGAATGCGCCCACGATGAGCCCGGGCGTAATCACCGCGAACATGCATTGGAATATCATGAATACCAGCGTGGGAATGTGTGTGCCTGAATGAATATCATTTATGCCCACGCCGCGCATGCCCAGATGATCCAGGCCGCCAATGAATCCCCCAATGTCCGTACCAAAACACAGGGTGTAGCCAATCACGACCCACCATATGCTGATGACGCCCATGAGAAAAACACATTGCATAAGGATGGATAGAATGTTTTTTCTTCGGACCAGGCCTCCGTAAAAGAAAGCCAGGCCCACGGACATAAAGAGGACCAGGGCCGAGGACACGAGAATAAAAGCCGTGTCGCCGGTGTCAATGGTTGCCGGCTCCGCAGCCAGGGCAGGCGCCGCCCATAGCACGAGCAAGGCAAATACTGCGGTTATCGCCGCACGCAATTTCATGGTGTTGCTCCTTTCACATCGTTTCCCATCGGTTCTGCTACATAGCCTGCTCCGGAATGGCCGTGGTGCGGCCGGTGCAGGGTGAAACATGGCGCGGCACCCTGTGCCGCGCCATTTGTATGACGAATCCAGAAGTGTGCTGGATTGTGGAGCTGTTCTGGTTCCGGGAGAGGCTCTGCAACCAAGGACGATGCGCCAGGCAACCGTCCGCCCACCCCGTTCCCGCAGTGGCCTCTCTCAGTAAGTGAAGCAGTGCAACGGAAATGGCATTCCTACAGAATAGACAGGTACTTGTCCATTTCCCATTTGGAGATCTGAATGCGGTATTCTTCCCACTCAGCCTTCTTGAGAGTCACATAGCGGTCAAAGATGTGATCGCCCAGGGCTTTGCGCATGAGGCCGCTGCCTTCAAACTCGTTGATGGCTTCGCCTAATGTGGACGGCAGGGAATTGATGCCCAGGTCCGCGCGCTCCTCATCGGACAGATGGTACAGGTTCTGCTCCATGGGCTTGTCGAATTTGTATTTCTTTTCCACGCCTTCGAGGCCAGCGTGAAGCATGGCGGCGAAGGTGAGGTACGGGTTGCAGGCCGGGTCCGGGCAGCGCAGTTCGGCGCGTGTGGCGTTTTCCTGGCCCGGATGGTACATGGGAACGCGCACAAGGGCGCTGCGGTTGCGGCGGGACCATGCGATGTATACAGGGGCTTCATAGCCTGGCACCAGGCGCTTGTAGCTGTTCACGGTCTGTGCGAACACGGCGCTCATTTCCCGCGCGTGCTTGAGCAGCCCGGCAATGTAGTGCTTGGCTGTATCGGACAGGTATTGCGAGTCCTTGGCATCATAGAAGGCATTGCGTTTGCCCTTGAACAGGGACTGGTGGGTGTGCATGCCGCTGCCGTTTTCTCCGAAGAGCGGCTTGGGCATAAACGTGGCGTACACGCCATGCTGCTGCGCGATTTCCTTGACCACCACGCGGTATGTGATCACGCTGTCCGCCATTTTCATGGCGTCATCATAGCGCATGTCGATTTCGTGCTGGCTGGGCCCCACTTCGTGGTGGCTGTATTCAATGGTGATACCCATGGAGCGCAGGGCGTTGACCGTGTCGCGGCGCAGATCGCTGGCCACGTCCAGGGTTGTGAGGTCGAAATAGCCGCCCTTGTCCAGAATTTCCGTGCCCTGATCATTTTTGAAATAGAAGAACTCCAACTCAGGCCCCAGATAGAAATGATCGAAGCCGAGTTTTTTGGCACGCTCCAGAGCGAGTCTGAGGATATAGCGCGGGTCGCCCACATAGGGCTTGCGATCCGGAGTGAGCACGTCGCAAATCATGCGCGCAACAGGCTTGTCCGCAGGCCGCCAAGGCAGCAGTTCGAACGTGTCGATATCGGGCATAGCGATCATGTCCGACTCTTCAATGGACTGGTAACCAGTGATTGAAGACCCGTCGAATCCCATGCCGTTCTCAAGCGCGTTTTCAAGTTCATCCATGGTAATGGAAAAACTTTTTACCTGGCCCAGGATATCCGTGAACCAGAGCCGCAAAAAACTCACATTCTTTTCCTTGCAGATTTTGATGATTTGTGCCTTAGTCATTTTCGAGGCCATCTTTGCTGCTCCTTTCAATTTCCTAACTGTTTTGCACCTGGCATGCAGGTGTAATTTGTGCAACTAATATCACACAACGTGCCAGGTTTCACAAAATGCCGATAAAATCTCATGAACGACAAAAAACGACCAATAATAAAGGTTATATATTTTTTTGTAGTCTTTTGGATTAATTCACTGTGGAATAAAAATCGACACAATCATGTATAACAATCCACGTCATATAAACAATTTTGTATCATAATAAAATCGCTTATTTCAATCGCTTGCTAATTTTTCTTTAATTATTACGCCTGTGTATCAACCTTAAAATCATATAAATATGGGTATCGCGCATGGCGCATCAATTTTGTATCATCCGGCTCATATGCATAACAGATATCGAAAAAGTGCCGGGCGGGTGTGTTGTACACCCGCCCGGCTGGGAAAACCTGTAGAACAATTCATGGGTTGACGGGTATGCGAGAAACCCGTGAACCTGGTTGTGTGCGGTTGTTATCCGATAGCCGCAGAGCCGCGCTCCCCGGTGCGAATGCGAATCACTTCTTCGAGGGGCGAGATAAATATCTTGCCGTCACCGATGCGCCCTTCTTTGGCGCCCTTGATAATGGCGTCCACGGTCCGATCCAGAAAATCATCGTTCACAGCAATTTCGATACGCAGCTTTTTGAGCAGATTCACTTCTGAAGCCACGCCGCGGTAAGTTTGGGAATAACCTTTCTGCTGGCCGCAGCCCAGTGCGTTGGTCACGCTCATCTTGAAGACATCGGCCTCGAACAGAGCCTTTTTCACGTCCGGCAACTTTTCGGGCCTGATATATGCGACAACTCGTTTCATTTCGATTTTCCTCCTTCTACAGTGTGTATCGGCTGGCCCGAGCCCCGCCCGGAGGGCGGGACCCGAACCATTTACCGATGTGAAAGGTCAATGTAACAGCTTTGCTTTGCTTCGCGTCATTACTGAGTGCTGAAAATCTGGAATCCGCTATAAGACTCGCAACCGTGTTCGTCGAGGTCCAAACCCCTGAGTTCTTCTTCGGGTTTCACGCGCAGCCCCACGGTGGCGGACAGAACTTTAAACATCACGAACGCCAGAGTGAATGTCCAGGCAAAGGCCGCCACAACACCGGTGAGCTGAATCATGAACTGACTCATGCCGCCGCCGAAGAACAGGCCGTTAACGCCCCCGTACTGTTCCTGTGCAAACAAGCCCACACACAGGGTGCCGAAACTGCCGCACACGCCGTGCACGGAAATGGCGCCCACGGGGTCGTCGATTTTCACAACTTTATCAAAAAACTCAACAGACATGACAACCAGTGCGCCGGCCAGTGCGCCTATGATGATGGCGCTCAGCGGGGATACATTGGCGCAGGGCGCGGTAATGGCCACCAGGCCTGCCAGCGCGCCGTTCAAAGACATACTCACATCGGGTTTGCCAAACCGTATCCAGGCCACGAACATGGCTATGATGGCGCCGGCCGCTGCAGCCAGATTCGTTGTCACCGCAATGGTGGCGATCGAAGGGTTCATGCCTGACACCGTGCTGCCGGGGTTGAACCCGAACCAGCCGAACCACAGGATGAATACACCCAATGCGGCCAGGGGCAGGTTGTGGCCGGGAATGGCGTTAACCTGTCCGTTGGGCCCGTACTTGCCAATCCGCGGCCCGAGCACCAGGGCGCCGGCCAGGGCGCACCATCCGCCCACGGAGTGCACCACGGTGGAGCCCGCGAAATCGATCATGCTGCCGCCCATGATGTCGCTGAGCCAGCCGCCGCCCCAGATCCAGTGACCCACGACCGGATAAATCAGAGCGCTTACAATACCGCTGTAAATCAGGTATGAAGTAAACTTGGTGCGTTCCGCCATGGCGCCAGACACAATGGTGGCCGCCGTGGCCGCGAACACAACCTGGAACAGCCAGAAGGTGTACGGCCTCAGTGCTGAGCCGTCACCCGCAATGTCGCCGCCCCATCCAAAAAAGCCTCCCAAATAATTGACACCGAACATGATGCCGAATCCAAGGAAGTAATAGGCAATGGATCCTACCGCGAAATCCATAAGATTTTTCATAATAATGTTGCCGGCGTTTTTGGCCCTGGTGAAACCGACCTCCACCATGGCGAAACCGGCCTGCATAAAGAAGACCAGGAATGCGCAGAACAATGTCCATACGGTATCGACCGCGACCATGGTGTCCGCAATGGACTCAGCATTGATTTCGACCGTGGGCGCGGCGGCGTCCTGGGCCATAAGCACCCTGGCCCCAGTGATTACCAGGAATACAATTGCAGGTAATATGAGTTTCTTGTTCAGTAAAATCCTACGTAACATTTTTCTTATCCTCCGGGTATTCTCGCGATAGGCTCAAAGCCGCCGCGGCAATGGGAAATGACAACTGTCCTTGTTTTCACATGGGCTTAGTGCAATGGAAACCGCGACGGGTTTGACCGGGGCAACACGATCGCCGTCCCCGGCTTTCACATTCTGGCCACAGGCAAATCACGTGTTTCACAACAAACCACCTCCACATCGGCAGAATCAATTGGAACCTGCAGGACTTACTGTTTAACTTGCGATGTACCGGTACGATGCACCTGCTCAGTCAATTGCCACCTATTAAGCAGTTTGCATGCCAGACCATCATATACTTACAAAATAATCAAAAATCGCCTTTAATTATGGCTTTTTTATTCACTGGATATCAAAAAAGCAAAACGGCAAAGAACGATCTCGAATTTTTATGGAACATATTGGTTTCCATCATTATTATATGATTCATATTTGTATCAGATCGAAGTCGGCAATTCTGAGTTGTCAGATTTTGTAGAAATCCTTATATGAGTAGTTCAGGGCAAATGAAGCTGGAGACGGTGAATAAATGGATCGCGATATAAAGGAATTATCAACAATGTACGGGGTGGCGCGGCTGCTCGGCACAAAAACGGACCTGCGGGAGATGCTGGAAGATATCCTCAATCTCCTGTCGCGCGAGATGGGCATGAAGCGCGGCATGATAACGCTTGTAGACAAGGATCTGCAGGAAGCATATATCGACATTGCGCCCGAAGCACAGAAAAAAAGTCTGCAAAACGTACGATACGGAATCGGCGAAGGCGTGACCGGGCGCGTGGTGGAAACAGGCCGTCCCATGGCCATTCCCAAGCTGGACCAGGAGCCCCTGTTTCTGGACCGCTCGGGCATGCGCCGTGAGATCGACCGCTCGGGGTTGGCCTTCATCTGCGTTCCCATCAAACAGGGCGACAATGTGCTGGGCGCATTAAGCGTGGACACCGTGGCCGGGCCCAGCACACAACTGGATGATGAAGTGGAATTCCTTACTGCTGTGGCGGACATGGTCGCGCAAAGCGTGCGCACCCGCCGGCAGATGGAGGAGCGGCGCGAACGCCTTGAGCGGGAAAACCAGCGCCTGCGCCGGCAAATCGAAAAAAACCGGCCCGCCAATATCATCGGCAACTCCCGGGGCATGCAGGAAGTCTACGCCCTTATCGCCCAGGTGTCCGACACCGGCACTACAGTATTTATTACAGGAGAAACCGGCACGGGCAAGGAACTGGTGGCGCACGCAATACACAAAGCCAGCGCCCGGCGCGATGGGCCGTTCGTGCGCGTAAACTGCGGCGCCCTGCCCGACAACCTGCTGGAAAACGAACTGTTCGGACATGAAAAAGGCTCATACACCGGGGCCACGGAACGCTACATCGGCCGCTTTGAAATGGCCAACGGAGGCACCATCTTCCTGGATGAAATCGGCGAGATGTCCCTGTCCGCGCAAACGCGCCTGCTGCGCATCCTGCAGGAAAAGGAACTCGAACGCCTGGGGGGCGGCAAACCCATCAAAGTCAACGTGCGCGTAATCTGCGCCACGAACCGCAACCTGGAAGAGGCTGTTGAACACAGTACATTCCGCGCGGATCTTTATTACCGCATCAATGTATTCCCCATCCACGTGCCGCCCCTGCGCGAGCGCGGCGCGGACATCACCCTGCTCGCCGATTACTTCACCCAGAAATATTCCCAGCAATTAAATAAAACCGTGACGCGCATCAACTCTCCGGCCATCGAAGCGCTCATGGCCTACCACTGGCCCGGCAATGTGCGCGAGTTGGAGAATTCAATGGAACGCGCCGTGCTCCTGTGCCAGGACGGTGTGGTGCGCGCCTACAATCTGCCGCCCACCCTGCAGATGAAGCGCAAGGATCTCGAAAACGTCAAAGGCGGCTCCCTGGAAAAAATGGTGGCCGCATATGAGCGGGATCTGATAGAAGACGCCATCAAATACTCCAAGGGAAACCAGAGCAAAGCCGCGCGACAGCTTGGCACTACAAAGCGCGTGATTCAATACAAAGTGAACAAGTACAACATCGACTGCGAACGCTACAAAAGCATGCGCACGAGCGCGCATGCGGGCGACGACGAATAAATGCCCCGGTGTGAATCCCTGCATGCCGTGGTTACCGCGTGAAATTTTGTTTTGTGAGAATGATTTTTATACGGGAATAATCCTGAAAGCTATTCCAATAAGCGCATAAACCTTTCAGTCGTCCAGCACACCTTCTTTATCAATACCGTACTTTTTCATGAGCCGGTAAAAACAGCCGCGGTCCATGCCGCTTCGGTTGGCGGCGCGGGTTATCTTGCCGTCGCATTCCTGGAGAAGCGCTTCCACATATTCCACAGTGAATCTCTCAAGGATATCGGATTTGGCGTCCTTGTAGGTCTTGGCAATAAGGGTTTTTGCCTGGCGCTGTTCCTCCTGAACTTCAGATGCCTTGCTTTTCACCTCGTCCGGCAGCGCAATGGCTTTGAGCACATCGTCATCGCAGAAAGTGATGAGCCGTTCCATCATATTTTCCAGCTCGCGCACATTGCCGGGCCACGGATAGTTCATGAAAATTTCCATGGCGTCCGGGGACACGCGCATCACGCGCTTGCCGAGTTTCTTATTAAACTTCTGAAGAAAATAATTAATAAGCACAGGGATATCTTCCACCCTGTCGCGAAGCGGCGGCATAAGAATGGTGATGACATTGAGCCGGTAAAAAAGATCTTCGCGGAACCGCCCGTCGGCCACCGCCGATTCCAGGTCGCGGTTTGTGGCGGCAATCACGCGCACATCCACCTTGCGGGTTTTGATATCGCCCACGCGCGTGAATTCCCCTTCCTGGAGCACGCGCAGCATGCGCGTTTGCAGGCCCGGGCTGAACTCCCCGATTTCGTCAAGAAAAATGGTGCCTTTGTGCGCGGCTTCAAAATACCCGTCATGGTCCTTATGCGCGCCAGTGAATGCGCCCCGCACATGGCCGAACAATTCGCTCTCCAGCAGGCTTTCAGTCAGGCTTGCGCAATCCACGGTCACGAACGCCTTGTCCTTGAGAAAACCGCTGAAGTGCAGCGCCTTGGCCGCCAGTTCCTTGCCGGTTCCGCTTTCCCCGGTGATGAGCACCGTGCTGCGCGTATCTTTGACGCGGTCAATAATCTTGAAAACCTTCTGCATGGCGCTGCTTTCGCCGATGATGTTGGCGTAGCTGAGGCGCTTGTCACGGATCTGGTGATGCCGGAAATGAATGGCATGCAGTTGC
>Ga0351972_10046_pt1 | contig 53683 bp, 34 predicted proteins | sample TotcelHFGM3001N9_FD_206747 | JGI IMG/M metagenome (GOLD analysis project Ga0351972, IMG submission 206747) | Enriched cells from coal bed in the Powder River Basin, Montana, United States - Total cells FGM rep2 HSBNCT.FGM.300.1.N9 ...
CTTCGCGGAAGTTCCTACCTGGACTCAGATCCAGCAGTCGTTTGCTTGGCTGATTGCCTTTCATCCCCTGCGCGACGGCCAAGGCAACAGCCTCAGCGGATTCGACTCGTTCGCCTGGCTGAGTCCCGCGCAGAGAAGTCAAGCGATCGGCTTCGCCGCTCCGCAAGGGTTTGAAGCGGCTGAGGATTTCGCCTCGACCGTGACCACTCAGTTTCCTGCTGCCGCGGCGGTAGCTGTCCGCGGCCGTTACGCGCCACCGGTCGCGATCACGCCCGCCATGCTGCAATCGCTCAGCCTGGATGGAATTCCCGAGGACGGCGACAATCAGATTTACGGCGGAGACGCCGGCGATTGGCTGTTCGGCGGCGGCGGAGACGACGCGATCGACGCCGGCGACGGTCACGACTATGTAGACGGCGGCGACGGCAACGATCGATTGCTGGGCCGCGGCGGTGACGACGCGATGCGCGGAGGCAAGGGGAACGACATTCTTCGCGGCGGGGCGGGGATCGACCAGCTGTACGGCGACCAGGGCGACGACCTGCTGTTTGGTGATGCGGGAGATGCGAACGGATCGCAGATCGGCCAACGTTTGTGGGGCGGGCCCGGCAATGACACGTTGTATGCCTATGCGGGCTACGACAACGCTTCGGAACGGCTGTTGTGGGGAGATCATCTCATCGGCGGCGGCGAGGACGACCTGCTGTACGGCAATCTCCGGATGGACATCCTCGAGGGCGGCGACGGCAACGATTTCGTTCATGGCGATTATCTGAGCGGTCCGCTGTATGCGCGCGGCACGCAGGCGGGTTCTCATGGCGGCAGCGACTGGCTGCTGGGTGGCCGCGGTGCAGACCAATTGTTCGGCGGCGGCGGGGCCGACGTGCTGCATGGCGGCGAAGACGGTGACTGGCTCGAGGGAATGGACGGACCCGACGTTCTGATCGGCGGTGCCGGCATCGATCTGTTGGTGCTGGACGTGGACAATCGCTATGCCCAACTCGGCGGAGATTCGTTCCACGGCCACGAGGCCGTCTACGATTGGAACCTCCCGCGATGGCTCGACAGCGACACGCCGGGAGATCGTTGGGCCGACATTTTGTTGGTCGAAGGCGACCGCACGACCGACCCCGATGGGAACCCCGTGTTCCATGATGACATTGCCATTCGCGATGTCGGGATCGGCGTCAATCGCAAGCTGGAGGTCACGTACCGTTCCTCGCATCTTCGCAACAGCGAACAGGCACTGATCTCTCCGACCGCGCGCACGTTCCTGATCGACTGGCTGCCGTCGGTCGAGCAGTTTCAAATCGCCGGCTTGATGGGGAACGATGTAGTTTCGGCGAACTTCAGTCCCGCCGTGATCGCCGAACTGGAGCAGCGCCACGAAAACTCCTTGACCGAAGGCACGACCGAATGGCTGACGATCCTCGGCGGCGGTCCGGGCGACGACATCATCTACGGCTCGCCCGGTCGCGATCACATCGACGGCGGCCCCGGCAGCGACGCGCTGTATGGCTTTGCCGGCAACGACCGGCTGTACGGCGACTTTTTCAATGGCGATGTCTACAACGACTTCGATCAAATCTATGCCGGCGCGGGCTATGATGATGTGATCGGCGGGGCCGGCGGGAATCTGCTGGCGGCTTGGTCCAGCGACCCCAGACGGGGGGAGCAATTCGGAATTTTTTACGATCCCCAGACGGGGCAGCGGTATGACAGTCCCGAACTGGCTCCCGAACTGGTGCGCAATCGACTGGTCTTGGAAGATACGGGGCTGAACCGCATCTTGGGCAGTTCGGGACCGCAGCCTGACTTGTTGTACGGCGGTACCGGGCTCGATTTCCTCTACGGCAACGGCGGGGGCGGGCTGACGGGCGATGTGATCTACACCAGCAAGGGCGAAGTCTTCGGTCACGGTCAGAATCCCTACGAAGCCGATGATGCCTGGAAGGAATACGCCAAGAAGACGGATGCGGTATGGTATGTCGGACCGAACGTGGGGCTGAACGACAACGATAATGTGATCAGGGTCGGTTACAACACCGACACCTCAGGTCCCCTGTATGGCCGGCATTGGATCGAGGTCGACGGCAATATCTGGGTGTGGACGAATTTCAGTCCCGTCGGGCCACGCGAAGGCGCGGCGCTCGGTTCGAATCCGACGGATTCCCAGCGTGTGACCGGTGACGAGAAGATCGCGGCATCGGACGAATTCTTTGACGCCGAGGGGCTGCGTTACCAATACGATCCGGCAACAGGCCGACTGTTGCGCCGTTCCGCGGCAGACTCGCTGCAAGACGCCGGGGCGGCGAGCCATCGCACGGTCGAGATTGTCGGAACGATCCTGCCACCGGAAGGCGATTTTGTGGCGATCCTGATCGATTCCTTGGGGGGCCGAGATTTCATTCAGGTCAACAAGGAAGTTCAGAAAACCGTGTGGATCGATGCCGGGTCGGGGGACGACGTGGTGCGCATCGAATCGGGGACCGTTTTTCTCGCCGATCGCACCGATCCGGTGACGAATCGGAATTCTGCAGAGAACCCGTTCGATTTTGGCTCGGTTCCGCGCGACCTGACGGTCAGTGGCCTCACGATCGATTCGAACGTGACGGAAAACGGTGCCTCCCGGGACGTCGATTGGTACCGATTTACGCTCGACATCACGCCGGTTGCCGGCGATCGATTGATGGTTCGGCCGCTGACCGTGCAACTCAATCCGCCCGCCCTGCAAGTTAGTCTGCTCTCGGCCCAGACCGGCGCGGTGCTCGGTTCTGCATCGGGAGATCACTTCTTGGATTTGGGCAGCCTGGGCCTGGCGCGGGGCGATCGCTATCTGATCAAGGTGACCAGCGACACGGCCACCGATTACTCGCTGTCATGGAGATTCGCCGGCACGGTGGATGCCTTGGAGACGGGGCTTTCCGCCAACTCGACGCCGCAGACGGCATATCCGATCCATTCGCCGCAAGCGGTTGGGGCGCTCACCGATCTGACGCTTCCGACCGTCCCACGCGCCGTGCAGGGGGATTGGTTCAAGCTGGATCTGCAGAGCGCGACGGGAACGATCTTCCTGGATTCTTCTTCACCGTTGGCGACCATGACGCTGGCTCTGATCGGCGGCGACGGCTCGACAGTCCTGGCTGACGTCTCGACCGTAGGCGGCGGCGCGGGAACCGCCACGCTGGATCTGGCCGCGGTCGCGGGCTTTGCGCCCGGCGAGTATCACTTGCGCGTGACGAGCGATTCGATGGCCCGCTACGACGTGAGGTTCGATCTTCCGCCGGCGCTCCAGGGCGCCGGCACGCGGCAGACGCCGTACCAAACCGGAGCCTTGGATCGTTTCCGTAATTTTGCGACCACGGTGGTGCCGGCGATAGCGCCGGACGGCACGGCGAGCGCCGAGCGTTGGTTCGAGTTCTCCCTGGCGGAAGAAGCGCCGTTGGGAACCGGCTTCGGCGTGCGGGGATTGACTGCGCTTGGCGGCGCTCCCTCCCCCGTCAATCCGTTTGAACTGCAGCTGTTCGATTCGTGGGGAAACATGCTCCAGACAGTGGCGGCGGTCGAAGACGATCCGACAGTCATGTTCGATCTCAAGGGCCTGGCCGCGGGAACGTATCGGGTCCGTGTCGCGGGAATCGACGGCGCGGCATTCCAGGCGTTTTCCGCCACCGGGCCCAAACGCTCGGTTACCGAATCGCATGGCCGCTCCGATTTCCGAAACCTTGCCCTGCCGAAGACGGAGCGGCGGGATGTGATCATCGGCGGTCCGGGCGATGACCGGCTGATGGGCGGGCCGGGGGAAGACTGGATTTTCGGCGGCCCCGACAATGACGTCATCTCAGGCGGCTATGACTTGCAGGCCGAGGACCTGCTGGTCGGAGGCGATGGAGACGACATCTTCCTGCTGATTCCCGATTTCCTGCCGACCCGCAATGGGCAATCGTACGACGCCGGAAACAGCGATCTGCTGATCGGCGGCGGCGGATTCAACCAAGTCTATTATCTCGGGGAACCGACGGCCGAGTACAAAGACTTTGTCGTTGCCGGCTTCGATCGCTTCCAGGGACGTTCCAAGCTGACCACGCTGATCTATAACCCGGCGGTGAACGGTTACGCAGCTCGTGACGGAGAGTACTTGCAGCGATACGCCTTTTTCAGAACGCTCGACGTCGAGCGGACCGTGATCGATACGGGGAAGGGCGTCGACGTCATTCACCTCGACCCCGGATACCTTCTGAATCAGGAAACGTGGGGCATTTCCGCGGGGGACTTGGCCGCCGGCGCGGACGCGTTCCGACGGGTCCTGATCCAGGGCGGACTGGACTCCAACTTTATCCTGGGAGGTGCCGGCTCGGAAGTCATCATCGCCGGAGGCGGGAAGACGAATCAGACCGATCCCTCGACCGTCGGCTCGTTTGTCGCCGGCGGGGACGGCGACGATCTGTTGATCGGCGGAGCACTCAATGATTGGCTGTTCGGCGGGTCGATGAATGCGAACGCCGTCATCGACGGCCGCTCGCTTGCCACGGATCTTACCAACACCGGCATCCTGTTGGGCACGCCTGATTCAGCCAACCTGCCGACCAACGTGCCGGTGCCCGCGAACGTGCAAGCCTTCGATGCGCAGGCCGACGTGTTTGTGAATCGCTCGCAAGACAACCCCTTCGACGGCTTTGAACGGCCCGAGCAGTACGCGGGGGTGGGGCTTCCCGGGACGCCACAGGCCAGTGTGGATTTAGGACAGGCGTTTGCGTTGGAAGGCTTGAATGCCCAAAGCCAACTGTTCGACTTGACCGCCGTGGGCGACTTCAATGGCGACGGTATTCCCGACTTCATCGCCTCCGGCCACGGCGGCGCAGCCTACTTGCTGCTCGGCCCAGTCGATTCCGCTACGCTCTCACGCGTCACCTCGTCGGGAGCGACGGGCGACCGGGTGGTCAGAGTGCGCGGCGATCAGTGGACGTTCGACCGGCGCTACTCCAGCGACGCTGCGCTCAATCAAGCGACACCGTACTTCCGGGCCGAGGGGCGGGCCGACCAGATCCTCGATGCGGCATTGGGGAAATTCGTCGGGGCAGGCCGGTTGCTGGGTTCGGCGACGGCCGAGGGCCGGCCGGCCAGCGACTTGGTCTTCGTAAAAGACAATGCCACGACCGGCAATTTCGAGATTCGGATCGTTGCCGGGGGCGGCATGGCCGCCCGCACGGTCAGCGCCGCGTCACGGCTGATCACGATCGCCAAGAGCGGTTTCTCGGGAACCATCGACGATCTGCAGTTCCAGATCCTCGACTGGACAGGGGCTTCGGGAGCTGCCACGCCGGACGGCAAGGACGAGCTGTTCATCTTCCGGCGTGTGCCGGAACCGACCGCCGTCCAAGACGTCAACGTGTCGCGCGTGCTGGGGTACGTGTTCAACGGGACAACTTTGTCGACGGGAACCGGAACACTCACGCAAGCCAATGCCCATCTGACTCTGGCGACGGACACCACCAGCCGCGGTGCGTTGCTGCAGTCGCTGGATAGCGGTTGGAACGCGCTGAAGACGTCCAGTGCGGCCGTCACGGCGTCGGTAGGCGATATCAACAACGACGGATTCAAAGACCTGTTGATCGGAGACGTCAACTATGCGGTGTATGGATTGATGCCAAGCGGCCAAGTCGACCAGACCAAGAGTTTTGGGCGCGTCTACCTGTTGCTCGGCGGTTCCACGACCGCCAGCGCGACGCCCCAGCCGGTTCTATCCGGATCGGCCGGCAGCTACGGTGGTTTGGCGAGCGCGGTCTGGCAAGGCCGCGGGCTCGGGAGCGGCGTGTTCGGGGCGGGAGATGCCAACGAAGACGGCTATGCTGAATTCGGGTTTGTGCGGGGGATCGAATTCGCCGCCAGCGACAGCAATCCCCTTCCTGGAAGCCCCAACAACGGCGTGGGATCGGTGTTCGTGCTCGGGGGCTCGCCCGACTATACACGAGGTAGCGGCGGCCTGAATTCGCACGGAGTCTTCAATCCCACGCAAGGTGCTGTCGGCCGCCGCAACTTGGCGCTCGCCACGTTCAACGATACGCCGACAAGTTCTCCCCTGGCGACTGCGGCGCTGCGCCCTCTGCACGTGAGCGTCGGAAACTTTGACGGGGATCGCGATGCGGACGTCGTGATCGCCGACTCCGCTGGCCGGGAAGTGTTGCTGTTCTACGGTTCGGATCAACGCGGCCGCAGCGGTACGCCGTTGTTGGGCAGCCTCAAGTCTCCGGGTTCGTCCGTCGAGTTCAGCCAGTTCAGCGGTCACCTGGCGGGCGAAACAAGTTCCTCGGGAGATGGTTTCGGCAGGTTGCCCCGCTCGTCCTGGCTGGATCTGGACGACGACGGGATCAGCGATCTTGTCATCGGCGCTCCGCGGGCGGATGTCTCGACAGCCAGGACAACCACGGACACCGATGCCGGCCGGATCTATGTCATCTACGGCGCGGGACGCGGTTTGGGACTGCCCGAGCAGCGCTCGGAACTCGTCCTGGCCAACCGTCAGATTCCGCGCGGCGAGCTGTACCTGGTGGAACGGCCGGATGGCCAGCCGTTCCGGTACTTCGGAGATTCGGCGACCGAACTGGCAGGGCCGGCGACCGAGCAATGGTACTCGTTTGCCTTCCTGGGCGATGGGCAGATCGGCGATTACGTCAAGCTGCGGATGAATGATGGAAGTGCTTTGCCCCTCAGCCGACCCGAGCCGCCGCGTCTGTACTCGACCAGCGTGACGCGCGCCCAGCAGTTGTTGCGCGACGACGAGCGGGATCTGGATCCTCGGCAGTACGTCCTGCCGATGGCGGTGGGAGGATACAAACCAAGCGCTGGCGTACTGGCGGCGCCCGATCTGAACGGGAACTGGCGTTTGGGCGGCGCCACGGACAACGGCCAGATCATCCTGAAACTCGATTTGTCGAATCTGTTCGATTTGGCCGAGACTCCGTGGCTCATCGAATCTGCGTTGCTTTCCCTGCCCTATACCCACGGCGGCACGGGAAACAGCGGATGGGTGCGGGTCGAGTTGCTGGATGACGAAGGAAACGGGATCGTGCAGTCGGCGGACGCGGCCTCGTCGGGTGTCATTTTCGACGGCCAGCAGGCCGCCGATGCGCGACGATTTCGTCCGGCCCCGGGCATGAAGAACGAGATTTCGGGGACGTTTGCGGCAAACGGATCCCAGCCGCTGCTCGATTTCCCCCTGGCGCAAGAGATCCGCGATGCCGTCCGCTACGGACGCACGCGCTTGACGCTCCGCGTGACGTCCAACGTCGCCACCCCACTGCAGGTCAATCCCGGCAGTTTGCGGTTCGACCTACAGACGGCCAGGCGTCCCGGAGTGGTCGCCGATCTGTTCGATTCGAGCGGACGGCGAATCGCCGGCGGCGCTCATGCTCAATCGATTATCGACTTGCGATCCGTGCCCGCGGGCACGTACCATCTGCGCGTCTACGATCCGTTTGCGGAACCGTCGCATTGGCTGTATGCCGGCTTGCAATACGAACCGCCCGCCGACCGCGGGACGGTGAAATTCGCCGTCGAGATCGAAGCACCAAAGGTCGGCGAGGCCGACCCGCGTCCGGACCGCGACGAGATCCGTGGCGGCGGCGGCGATGATCTATTGGTCGGCGGCGCCTACTACGACCGGTTGTTCGGGGAATCCAATGCGAACGAAGGCGACCGGTTTGGCGCGGAACTGCTCGAGATCCGAGATCTGCACTTCGGAGTTCCCGGAGGGCAGTTCGAGTTCCGGCAGGATGTCGTCCCGTCCGAACGCGGAGACCGCTTGCCCTGGCCCGATGACTTTGAGATCGCGACGTTCGCCAATAATCCGGTGCTGGAGCTGGCCGTGGCTCGACAACTCGGTCTGGTGGCAGCGACGCCGGATGGCGCGGGACGTTTGATCCGTCCGCTGCGGGCCAGCGACCTGACGTCGCTGGTTGAGCTGAATGCCAGTCCGCGGGCACTGGGACGGTTTGTGGGCGATCCCGCGACCCCGTACGTCTTGTCGTCTCTGGCCGGCCTGGAATACGCCACCAACCTCGAATACCTGTCGCTAGCCGGTCAATTCATCACCACGTTGGCCCCGGTCGAACCTGGAATTAGACTTGGTCGCGAGGAGCAGGGCGAGCTAGGCCTGCGGAGCCTGCGGTTCATTGACCTGGACGGCAATCCGCTGGTCGCCGGGATAAATGAAGCGGTTCCGCCGCTGCCGATCGGGCCGTTGGATGTGCTGGGACGGCTGAGCCGTTTGGAGTTTGTGAGCATCGATGGTTTGACAGGCGGGGCCACTGCATCGACGTGGTACGACTTGCAGTTTGCCGAGGATCTGGCTCAGCTTCGCTGGCTGAGCGCGCGCGGCAATCAGCTGGCCAGCGATCAAGACCTGTACTTGCGATCGTCCTACGCGGGCGGCTTTCAGCCGTTCGGCTGGTACACGCTGGACGACAAGGCCGGCGTCTACGCCGTCAACAGCACCAGCGGCGCGCCGGCTGGATTGATCTATGGGGGCGTGAGCGTTGCGGCCGATCCTTCGCCGGCGCCGGGCGAGGCCGGACGCAACGCGGCGTCGTACCAATTTGCGCCGGGCTCCAGCGCCCACGTGGCCATCCCGCTGCGGACGGGCGAGAACCGCTGGGGCGCCACGACGGAGAGCTTTGCTGTCTCGTTCTGGTTCAATACGACGCAGGCCACCGGCGGGCTGTTCTCGATCACTTCGACCGGCGAGGATCCCGCCTCGGGCAACGACGGACTGAACGTCTTCCTGCACAACGGAGCGGTCAAGGCCCAATACAATCGCGAGACGGCCATCGGCACGACGGCTGCGAACTTCCACGACGGCCAGTGGCATCATGTGCTGTACTCGTTCACCGATAACGCCAGCGGCAACGATGCGCATCGTTTGTACGTCGACGGCAAGCTGATCGGATCGAACAACAGTTTGGCAGGCCGCCAAGCGAACCTGCTGTTTGGGCAAGTGGGCTATTCCAAGTCGGCCGCGGTCGCCACCGGCAACAACGCGGCCAACGCCTGGCTCAATGGCCGGATGGACGAGGTGCGGATCTACCGCGGGACGGCGAACCTGCCGGATGCACAGCTGGCATTATTGGCGGACCGCGATTGGCAATTGCGAGGTGGCGTTAGCGCCTTGGCAGACAAGCGGTTCTTGCGGGCGCTCGATCTGAGCGACAATCAAGTGTCGGACGTCACGCCGCTGGCAACTCTGGATCGGCTGGAATGGCTCGATTTGACCGGCAACCGCGTGTCCTCGATCGATGCTCTGTTGGGGCAATGGATTGTGGACAACCACGAGATCGGCTACCGCGAGTTGGGCGCGGCGTGGACCGGCGACAAGCATGCTCAGGCGTTCGAGGGCGACTATCGGATCGTGGCCAGTGCTATGGGAGAAGCCGCCGCGGTTTACGAATTCCAGAACGTGCCCGCCGGAGATTACCGCGTGCTCGTCACATGGCAGGCCGATCCCAGCCGCACGGTGAAGGCCCAGTGGCAAGTGGCGGCTGCGCGGTGGGAAGAGATCGACGGCCAGCCGACTTTGGCGCCGTCGCTGGATACGTATCAACGCAATCAGCAAGTGGCTCCCTTCGGCGCTGTGTTTGGCGGCGTGGCTTGGGAAACCCTGGGGAGCGTGACGGTGGGCCTCGACGGCCGAGTCACCGTCACGTTGACCGATCGAGACGGCGATTTGATCCGCGGACACCTAGCGGCCGATGCGGTGCGTTTGGCCCGCCCGGCCCTGCCCTCAATGAATGCCCTCGATCTCGAGAAAAACCCGCTGGATGAAGCGGCCCACGGCTATGTCCTGAACGCTTTGAAAGCAGGTCTTCCTGACTTGTCTAACACGCCGGTTGTCGAAGGTGTTTACTGGGAAACGAATGCTGTGGCTCCGGTGTTGAGTGCCATCGCTTCCCAGACCTTTAATAACAATTCCTTTGTTCAGCACGGCATTGCAGTCAGCAGTATGGTCAAGCCTTTCATAACACCTGTCTCGCCCGCACGTGTCGGTACTGACAGCGTCGGAATCAACACCGACAATCTCACGGTTGGCACGAATGATGGTGATGGTGATAACACGAAGTTTTTTGGAGCCCCGTACACATTCCAGGTCATTTCCGGGGTGGCAACGCTACGCATTCGCGGGAATTTAATCGTTACCAAGGACCTCGTCATCGGCGGTCAGCGCCCGCTGTCAATCGAGGCGGGCAATGACATTCTTATCGCGGGTGGCATCAATATATTTGTCATTCCAACGGTCGGGCCCACGGTGAACCACGTAGGATACGCCGGTGGTGGTTCCGGCGGCGGATATCAAGCTTCCGGAACAGGGGGATTCAACAACACATCGGGAGGCGGTGCTGGATCGTTTTATGGTGGCACCGGCGGAGCGAATTCGATCAATTCTTTGGTAATCTCTGGGGGAGGCGGTGGAGCGGGCGGAGGCTGCTTTCCCACGCAGAGCAGCTGTCTTAACGGCGGACTTGGCGGTGCTGGCGGCGGCGCGTTTGAGTTTGTGGCTCCGGGCCAGCTCATCGTCAATTCCGGGAACTCGAACTTTCTCGCGACAGGCCATCATTCGAACTCGTTCGTGGGAGCGGCTGGAGGCGGAGGCGGTGCTGGCGGGACCGTGAAATTGATGGGATCTATCGTGGATGTTCGTTCGGCCAGCGTCTATGCCGATCCTGGTGTAGGAATTGGCTCGTGGTCGTCAACTCCGCATGGTGAATTGGGGCGGTACATACTTGCATACAATGCCGATTACGGGCGGCTGACGGATCCTGCAAGACATCGGCTGCAGACGTTTACTCCCAGCACCAGCACAAGTGTGCTGCCAACGACCATTGCGAACACCACTCCCTATGTCATCGGCAGTCCGAGAACCCCGAAGATCGCTGCCTTGGACGGTGGTGCTGAGGCATTCGGTTTGCTTCCGATATCGGCGAATGACGCCTTCACGGAATCGGTGCTAACCGCGTTTGCGCCGCGTCATTCGTCGGTGGCGATCGCCCGCTTGGATGCGGGTTGGGGCTATAACTATCCGGGATACGATATGGTATTGATTGCCAACTTGACCGCGGAAAGCTTGTATGAACCGAAGCTGATCGTTGGGAATTCCCTGTCATCCGTCAGCGGCGCTTCTCCGAGTCAATTGCGCTTGGGAGGCTGGCAAAACGACACTCGCTTCGGTGGTTCCGGCACGAACCCGATCCTCAACGAACTCGCCGCGAATCGTGTCTACGCGGTACTGATTCCCGAAGCCGCGACGTCTATAAAATTCGGAGCGAGAACTCCTGGCGGATCGTACCGCGAGACATCGTTTAGCTTGGCGGACGAGCAGGTGATGTACCTGACCAATTCCCTGGTTGTTCCCGTCAGCGGCTCGGATGCTGACGGGCACTCGGTCACCTTCACCGCCACGGCCAGCGATCCGGCTGTTGATGCCCGCATCGCAAGCGGGAATGTGATCGTGACGCCGCCCGTCGGTTACACCGGACATGTTTCCGTCACCGTGAATGCAACCGACGGCAGCGGGGCGACGGGCTCCAGCTTGGGACGATCCGACCAGCAGCGGTTCGCCGTCACGTTCGGAGATGCGCTGGTCGAAGGAACCCGCTTCGAAGACACCAACGGCGACGGCCAGCGAGACGTGGATGAGGCATTCCTCGAAGGGGCTGCCCTGCACGTCGATCTGAACGGCAGCCAAACGGTCGACGCGGGGGAGATTTTTGTCTCCGATCATGCGGGTCGATTTACGATCCCCGGCCTGGGCAGCGGAGCGCATCAGATTCACGCGGCCGGCGACTTGCCGCGCAGCGGCGATCCGCCGGATTCATTGTCCTTCACGCTTGCTTCGGGACAGATCTACAATGCCGGCGCGATCGGCTCGCAGGCATTCGTCCATGCCGGATCGGCCGTCGCCGGTACCGAAGGCCTTCCGATCACCTTTGACGGCCGGGTGACGCGTCCTGCGAGCGCCGCCACGTTGGAGTATCGCTGGTCGGTCGAAGACGCCGCCGGAACGGTGCTGTCCGATGGCCTCTGGCAGGCGGTGCCTGCCGGCACGAACGTTGTCATGGTTTCGCACACCTATCGGCCGGCAGACGACGGCTTACTGATCGTGCGGCTGGAATCACGAGGGGCTCGAGCCGACCTGTCGCCGTTTCATTACGAAGACCAAACGAGCGCATCGCTCGGCGCAGCTGGTCCGACGATCGAACTGGGCGATGATCTCACGGTCCTGGAAGGCCAAGTTCATACTTGGACCGACGTGATCGTCAATTACACCAACGACGCCTGGCGCGTCGAGATCGATTGGAACGGCGATGGGACGTTCGACGAAGAGTTTGAGCTGAGCAAAGATATCGCGTCCTTGACCCATGCCTGGAAGAAGCCGGGAGAAGCCGTGGCGGACGACGCGGGGGCGTACCTGGTTCGCGTGCGGATTACCGATTTGGACGATGGGCTCGTCGCCGAAGACACGGTGCGGGTCACCGTCGAAGCCGCGCCGCCGATCTTCGAGGATGATCGGATTATCATCGGCGAAGGCATCCCGCTGGGCGACCGCATTCGCTTCCGCGACGGGGAAGATATCTGGGTGATTACCGCCGCATACGGGGCGGGAATCACCGAATCGGCCACCGTGTCACTTGACCCAGCCGACCCGTACGGCACACGACAATTGGTGACCCTGCGGCACGCTTTTCCGAATGAGGGTGAATACTCGATCACGCTGACGGTGAAGACGTCCTCAAGTGACGAGCCGCTGGAGTACGTGATTCCCGTGACGGTCAGCAATCGTGCTCCGCAGTACACCGGCGACATTGTCGGACCCGCATCCGCCGACGAGGGGCGCGCCGCGGTGTTCGCCGTTACCGCGACCGACGTTGCCGCGGATGCCGTCGAGTACCTGTGGGATGTCGACTATGACGGAGTGACGTTCAATCCGACGCGCACCGGCCCGTCGATCACCCATTCCTTCCCCGACGGAGGCCAGTATGTCGTCGCGGTGCAAGCGACCGACGGGCTGGGCGCTGCCGGCGTTCTCACCCACACCGTCCTGGTCTTCGATCGGCCCCCGGTCATCGATGGCAGCACGCTTCGCACCGACTGGCTCGAAGGCGATCAACTGCAATTTGACGCCGCACAGTTCGTCAGCGACGGCAGCAACGATGCCGTTTCCTACCGATGGGAGCTGCGGAATGCGGAAAACCAGTTAGTCGCTCAGAGCAACGGCGCCGTCTTCGAGTATGTTGCCGATAACGACGCGAGCTACCAACTCACGCTGGAAGCCGGCGACGCCGACGGAACGTCGCTGGAGCAATGGTCGATCCACGTTGCGAACGTGCTGCCCACGGTCCACCTGCTCGGGCCGAGCGAGCCGCTGTGGGAAGGCGACACGGTTGCCTTTGCTGCCACCATCGCGGATCCCAGCCCGATCGATCGCAATTCGCTGTCGATCGTCTGGCAGATCAGCTCGGCAAACGGCTTCGAGTGGACCGCTGCCGCCGCAGAGACCATCGAGTTCACGCCGCCCGATCAAGGCATCTACTGGGTCAAAGTGTCGGTCCGCGACGATCAGGGTGTTGCCGTAACTCGGATGCAGCGCGTGGAGGTCGCCAATGCCGACCCGGTGCTGACGCGTTTGGAGGTATTCGACCGGGGCTTGGCAGACCTGCCCGTGCGATTCAGCGGCAGTTTCGACGATCCGGGGACAGGCGATATCCACACTGCCACGATGAGCATCAATCCGACCTTGCCCATCCGCCTGGAGAACGGCGACTTCGAGTTTAGTTACTTGTTTCCCGGCCCGGGGACGTACGACGTCGAGTTTCAAATCCGCGACGTCGACGGCGGGCTCGTGAGGCAAGTCGTCCTCGTGGTCGTGACGGCCCGCTCTTGGCGAAACCTCGACAATCACTTCGACGTCGACGGAAACAACATGGTCGAGCCACTCGACGTGCTGTGGATTGTGAACGAGATCAACCGCAATGGAAGCCGCGTTTTGCCGCCGCGCACCGCGGATGATCTGCACCTGCCCTATTTCGACGTCAGCGGGGACGGTTACCTGTCTCCGCTGGACGCCTTGATGGTGATCCATTCGATCAACGTCAGCCGCAGCCCGGCGAGCGCGCCGAGCAACTTGGCAGAGGGCGAATCGGTGGCGGAGTGGGTTTACGGCGATGCGTTGCTGCCGTCGGCCGCGGCCCCCGCCCTCCACCGCTCGGAGGATTTGGGCGATTTCGATCCGGGCGCTGCGGACGAACGGATGCCATCCCCACGATCGGCAGGCGTCCGTCGCGTGTTCGAGAGGCACGACCGGTTCGACTTCGAGTGGGAACCGCCGGATTGGAAAACCCTGTTGGACGACCGGCCGACGGACCTTGCGAACTTGGATGCCTACTTTCGCGCTTTGGCTTAAGCGAGGCTGCCTGCCGCGGTTCCTGCCGGCCGCGGAAGGTCGGCGTTGCGTCGGCGGAAGGCGCCATCTCTCCTGCAGAAGATGCCACGGGCCAAGTCTTCGCGCCTTAGCGCCTTCGCGTGAAACGAACGGCCGGCCGGCTCAATGGCCGGATTCGAGGCGCAAGAATCGCTTGGGATTGCCGACCGGGCCATTGTCGACTCGCAGAAAGGATGCCTGAGCCCAACACGAGCCAATCACCTGGAGATCACCGTTTCGCCAAATCTTCGCGCCTTTTGCGCCTTCGCGTGAATCAAAGGGCCACCGCGACGCCGTATCTTCATGCATCTTGCCTCGACGCTGACATCCATCGCCACGATCGGCAACTTGGCGGCGGATTTCACAAGGGCGGCGATGCCTGCTATACAAAAGATTCACTCGCGAAAAAGTGCGAAGACATTTTGGTTTTTTCGGGATTTCTATATTCCTGCTAATAATCTTCCTGCCATTTTGCCGGGGGAAGATGGGCAAATAAAACGGGAGTCTGGAGTGTAAGAATAAAGTTCTTGTCAAGTTTTTTACGCCCGGGTTGCTGGCAGGAATATTTTTCAGAACGGATCGAAGAACGGAGGAAGAGGACGACGGACGAACGTCCTCCGGTTGGAGGTTTACTTCCCTAAGAGTAATCATGTGGAAGCAACAGAGACAACGAGACGCGGACCACGGCCCGCTTGTTTGATCCTCGTCGCGACAGCTGGAATGACCATTTCCACGTCGATGCCGTTAAGGGTCTGATCATCGGCATCACACCGGGTCGGTCGGGCTACCGTGGAACGGCTGAAGATGAACTCCTCCACGCAACGCACAGCACGCCTCCAGTGGATCAATTTAGGATTGTTTCCGTAGCCCAAGGAGCTGAGCCAGGTGGTGGGAAGAGCCAAGCGGCGCAACCAGCCGGTGGACGTGCTGGTCCGGATGCGGTTGCTGTCCGGCGCCGAGCAGTGGATTCTGCTGCACGCGGAAATCCAAAGCTCGCCCGAGGCGGGATTCGAGCGCCGCGTGGCGCGTTACCGTAGCGGGCTGATTTCTTCCGGCCGATCGACTGGGTGATGCACTTGACCGAGCCGTTCAGTCAGCGGTTCGAGCGAGAACGTCGGGAATTGGGGGAGGCATTGAATATGCCATACGTGATATGCCGTCTCACGCAAAGGCGCAAAGCTCGCGAAGCAGACGCCGAGACCGGCAAGTCTTCGCGTCTTAGCGCCTTCGCGTGAAACGAACCTAGGATTTTAGGTTGGCGATGGAAAATGGCCTGCCCACCGCGAGCGATTCGGCGCCGTACGGTTGTCGCTCGCCCTGTGCTCCGCCGCAATGCACGCGTCCCCCTTGCATTGTGGCAGGTTCTCCGTTGCCCGCTGTCAAACCGCTAGCGCCAAGCATACCGGCTTGGCCGGAAAAGCATCGCTGGCACAGGTCGACATGGTGGTTCGCGTGCGGTAAGATGCGATGGATCGGGCAAGTCGGGCGGAGTCAAGAGGGACGATTCGCACTGCGCGTTTTCAAAACGTCTGACGGGGAGCGAAGCCATGCCATGCATCCAACACCGACACAGCATCTTCATCCAAGCCATCCTGGTCCTGACCTAGATCGCCACGACCGGCGGATTAACGGCGGCGGAAAAAGCACCGGTTCCCGACGCGGCGGTTCAGCAAACGGCCAAAAAGGCGGCGGGCGAGTTGTTTGCGGATCGTTTCAAGCAGGCCAAGACAACGGCCGAGAAGACGGCCTTGGCGACAGACATGATGGACGCGGCGGGCAAGGTCGAGCCCGGTTCGGCCGACCAGTATGTGCTGCTCAAGATCGCCCGCGACGTGGCTGCCGGGACGGGCGACGCGTTAACTGCGCTGCAAGCGGCCGAACGCCTGCTCGAACAGTTCGACGAGCCGGCGGCCGAACTGATCGGCGAAACGCTGCTGACGGCCGCTCGGCAGGCCACCACCTCTGCCCAACACAAAGCGGTTGCGGAAGCAGCCCTGAGCTTTGCAGGAAAGCTGGCGGATGCCGACCAATACGACACGGCGTTGGGGCTGTGCGAAGCCGCAAGGTCGTCGGCTCAGCGGGCCAAGTTGTATCCGCTGGCCAAGGAGTTGACGGCCCGGATCGAAGGACTCAAATTTCAACAAGTCCAGTCGGAGGAGTACCGCAAGGCGTTGAGTGTCCTGGAAGAAAAGCCTACGGACCCGGAGGGCAACCTGGCCGCGGGTCGGCATCTGTGCTTCGTCAAGGGTGATTGGAATCGCGGCGTGCCGATGTTGGCTTTGGGAAGCGACGAGGCGTTGAGGGCTGTCGCGATTAAGGATTTGCGCGTGGCTAATTCGGCCGAGGAGCAAGCCGCGATCGGCGACGGCTGGTGGGATTTGGCGGATGCCAGGCAGGGCAAGGAGCGGGACACGCTGCGGCTGCGCGCCGGACTTTGGTATCGGCAGGCCGAACCGAAGCTGGCCGGAGGACTGGCTGGGCTGAAGATCAAGCAGCGTTTGGAGGTGATCGCCAAGCTGGGCCGCGAGATCCCGACGGCGCCGAGCCTGGCCGCAAGCCCGCAGACCCCGCCGCTGGCGCTCGCCCCGTTCGATGAAAAGACAGCCCAGCAATATCAGGCCGCGTGGGCCAAGCGCTTGAAGGTTCCCGTGCTGTGGACCAATTCGATCGGCATGCGTTTCGCGCTGATCCCGCCCGGCGAGTTCGAGATGGGTTCGACGCAAGAAGAGGTCGACCGGCTTCTGGTTGAGGCCCGACAGCAAGGGGCACCAGGTTGGTACATCGGCATGGTTCCTGATGAATCGCCCAAGCACCGCGTCAAGATCACTCGGCCTTTTTTCCTGGGGCTTTGCGAGGTGACGCAGGGCGAATTCGAGCGCGTGATGGGGAGCAATCCCAGCCGCTTCAAGGGTGATCCCTATCGGCCGGTGGAACAAGTGACTTGGCTTGAGGCGGTGGAGTTCTGTCGGCAGCTGAGCGAATTGGCCAAGGAGAAAGGGACCGGAATGGTGTATCGCTTGCCGACGGAGGGCGAGTGGGAGTATGCCTGTCGCGCCGGCACCACGACACGCTACAGCTTCGGCAACGATGACGGGTTCCTTGATCAGCACGTTTGGAGCGTATGAAGCCGGCCCGCAACGCGGCCAGGTTGGCATTCGTTCATGATAGCTCGGGCGTTGCGGGTCTTATCGGCCGGGTTCTCCGAGGCAGTACAAGTGCGTTGTTGATCGGGAGTAGATTCGGCCGCCGAGGGGCGTCAACGAGGCGCGGAAGAGTTCGTCCGGCGTGGCGGCGAGCGCATTGCGCGCAACGATTCGCAGGGCGGGACCCGGTTCGATCACGACGGTCTCGCCCGCTTCGTTCTGATGAAAAACGAGGCCCCCGAACGCAATCGGCGAACTGCTGAACTGTCCGCCGAGCCGCTCCTTCCAGTGCTCTTTTCCCGTCTTGGCATCGTAGCACGTGGCGACGCCGCTCAGACTGCTCACGATCACATAGTCACCGACGACGACGGGCGCCGGCAGATCCCGGCCGCCTCGCCGCGGAGCGGTCCAGACCACCTCGGGCGAATGGGCGCCCGTGGCCGGCCGAACGGCGTACATGTCGCCGCCCAGTCCGCAGACGACGTACAGAAAATCGCGACCGGGAGTCACCGTCGGCTCGCCGCGGCCGTTGGAGTTCTTGGTGAACCAGAGTTCCGCGCCGGTGGCAGGATCGTAGGCCGTCACGCCGGTATGCCCGTTAAGCACCAGTTGATCCCGGCCCTCATGCCGTATGAGGACGGGCGTGCTCCAGCCGCGATGATCGGGCCGCGACCGCCGCCATACGCGGTTACCCGTGCGGCAGTCGAACGCTTCGAGGAAAGCGTCCTGTTCGCTGTCTCCGTTTTGAATCACCATGCCACCGACGATCACGGGGGATGCGGCGGTGCCCCAGGGGCCTTCGAACGTGCCCAAGTCCCGCGACCAAAGATGCTGGCCGTCGATCGAGTATGCGTGCAGTCCTCCCTTGCCGAAGAACGCCACCACCACCTCGCCATCCGTGGCACACGTGGCCGACGCCCAGCCATTCATCACGTGCGATTTCTCCGGCTCGCCGGTCCAGGCAACCTGCTCCCACACCGTGCGGCCATCGCGGGCATCCACGCCGAACACAAGGCGTTGCCTCCCGTTCTCCAGCGCCGTGGTCAGGAAGATTCGATCGCCCCAGATCGTGGGCGACGATTGGCCGCGCCCTTTGAGCGGCGTCTTCCAGTGCAGCGACGACGGATCCCACCGTGTCGGCAGACCTGATTCGGCCGAATGTCCGTCACCGCGCGGCCCGCGCCAACTCGGCCAATTGGCATCCGCGGCAAAGCCTGCGGTGGCGAACAGAACACTGATCGTCCAGGCCGCGAGGCCCGCGCGTTTCGGAAGAGTCGCTTTCAACATGCATTGTCCTCGAGGTGAAAACACGATCTCGAAAATCCGAAATCGCCGCGTTTGCCGCATCAAGATTGGTGGCGCACGGCCGACGCCAGCAGCAGCTTTCTGGGCGACGCGTTTCGAGCCGTTTTGAAGGACTCCGGCGTCAAAGCGCTGCTTCAGACGATCAATGTATACGGTGCGGACAAACTTGGGAACCGGTCGATGAGCCAAGCTCTGGACCAACTCCGCGGCCATGTTGTCGGGGCTCTTGCGGTCCGAGCGGCTGGGCGGTCCAATAATCTCCTATGGATCCGGCCCGTTTGTCCGTCCGCTCTCGGTTCCGCCCGAGTAGAAATGCGACCCCGCCATGAAGCGACTCAGCCTTGTTTTGGCTTTTCTTACCGTGCTGTGCGGCAACACCTTCGCCGCCGATCTGTCCGCGAAATCCGTAGCGGAGGCGAAGTCGACTGCTGGTATCAAATCGGACCAAACAGCGCAGACGAAGCCCGCGCTGGCAAACGTGGCCTATGGATCGCACGAACGCCAAGTGCTCGACTTCTGGAAAGCGGAATCGTCGCGGCCTGCGCCCGTGCTGTTCCACATCCACGGCGGCGGCTGGGTAGCGGGCGACAAGGCGCGGGTCGCCAGCCTGGACCGGTACCTGGCGGCCGGCATCTCCGTCGTCTCGATCAACTATCGCTACGTCACACAGGCCATGTTGGCGGGCGTCAAGCCGCCGGTGCAGTGGCCGTTGAGCGATGCCGCGCGGGCCCTGCAATTCGTTCGCAGCAAGGCGGACGAATGGAAGCTGGACAGACAGCGGATCGGCGCCACGGGTGGTTCGGCGGGGGCCTGTTCGAGCTTGTGGCTTGCGTTGCACACCGACTTGGCCGATCCGCAGAGCAACGATCCCGTCGCACGCGAATCCACCCGCCTGTGGTGCGCCGCCGTGATCGGCGCCCAGACCTCGCTCGATCCGCAACAGCTCAAGGAATGGACGCCCAACAGCCGCTACGGTGGCCACGCGTTTGGCTTCATGCCCGATCCGAAGGACACGAAAACTCGCGACACGCAATTCGCAAAGTTCCTCGCCGCGCGGGAATCGGTTCTGCCCTGGATCAAGGAGTACTCGCCCTACGAGCACGTCACGGCGGATGATCCGCCGATCTACCTCATCTACTCGGCTCCGCCCGCCCTCGGCCAGGAACAGAAGGACCCGACGCACACGGCGAACTACGGCGTCAAGTTGCAGGAGCGGCTTCGCAGCGCAGGCGTCGAATGCGAACTGGTCTATCCCGGTGCGCCGGACGTAAAACATCCGAAGGCGGAGGACTTCCTGATCGACAAACTGACGAACTGAGTCCTGTACACTCAACCTGCAAACCCGGGAGAGAAGCGATGAAAGCCAACGCTCAACGATTCGGTCTCGTTCTTTGTCACGCGGTGCTTGCCGCATGCGGCCTGGGGTTCGTACAAGCCGCCGCGCCGGCTCAAGCCGCCGAACTGTGGATCGGCGCCGCGGTAGCCGATATCACGCCGGACCGGCCGGTCCCGCTGACCGGCAACACCGCCGTGCGGATCGGCCGCGAGATCCACAGCCGCCTGAAGGCCAATGTTCTGGTCCTGGAATCGCGAGACGGCCAACAATCGCTGGACCAGGCGATCCTGATCGCGTGCGACCTGTGCGTCATCCGGCCGGGGATTCAAGAGGGATTTCGCAAGCATTTGGCCGGCCGATTTCCCGGCCTCGACCTCAGCAAGCTGTTTCTGGCCGCCACGCACACGCACACGGCGCCCGTGCTCCTGCAAGACCGGTACGAAGAGAAGGACTATGAGGACGCCATGCAGCCCAAGGAGTACGTGCCGTGGCTGTACGAGCAAATGGCCGTGGCGGTTGGGAAAGCCTGGACCAGCCGGGCAGCGGGAGCCGTTGCCTGGGGGTTGGGACATGCGGTCGCCGGTCACAACCGCCGCGTGGTGTACAGCGACGGCACGGCCAAGATGCACGGCAACACGAGTACTCCGGAATTTCGCGGGATCGAGGGTTACGAGGACCACGGCGTCCACATCCTGTGCTTCTACGACTCGCAGAAGCGGCTGAAGGCGGCCGCTCTGACCTTGGCGACGACGGCCCAGGCCGAGGGCGGCAGCCAAGTCAGCGCCGATTTCTGGCACGACGTCCGCCGCTTGATCCACGAGCGCCATGGCGAGGATGTATGCGTGTTGGGATTCTGCGCTCCGGCCGGCGACCAAACGCCCCGGCCGCAGTTGAATCGGAAGAGCGAGCAGCGGATGCACGAATTCCGCGGCCTGACCTACAGCCAGGAAATCGGCCGGCGCGTGGCCGACGCCTTCGAAGACGTGGCCGGCGTCATCGCCAAGGACATCCGTACGGACGTGCCGCTCGTGCATCGGGTACAGCCGCTGGAGCTGCCCGCGCGAATCGTCAGCGAGGCCGAATACGCCGTGGCCAAGAAGGTCTGCGAAACCATCGATGCCAAGCCGGCGCTTGGAAACTCGGATTATTGGACCCGGACCCTTTATCGCTCGGTGGCCGAACGCTACCTGGCCCAGCAACAGGGCGAGGGAAAGACTTACGAGATGGAGTTACACGTGCTGCGTTTGGGCGACGTGGCGATCGCCACCAGTCCCTTCGAACTGTTTCTCGATTACGGCGTGCAGATCGAGGCCCGCAGCCCGGCCGTGCAAACGTTCCAGATTCAATTGGCCGGCGCCAGCCGCCAGCACGCCTACTATCTGCCGACGCCGCGGGCGATGGCAGGCGGCGCGCTGGATGACAAGCCCTTTACGAACTACAGTGCTACGGTCATGAGCAACCTGGTCGGCCCGGAAGGCGGCCAAGTACTGGTCGATCGCACCGTCGAAACGATCCGGGAACTGTGGAAGAACTAATCCGGATTTCTCATGCAGCTACTGCCATGATCGCAACCACATAGGAAAGCCATGAAAAGACCTTTGCTTCTGTCGTTCGGTCTGCTGCTTCTGCAGACGTGTCTGTATTCCGCTGAACTGGCCCATGACGGGGCAACCGGTTGGAAAATCGTGCTGCCCGACGAGCCGACCATTGTCGAGAAGACAGCCGCGCGCGAACTGTCGGAGCATCTGAAGCTCGTGACCGGCGCGGATTTCCAGACCATTGCCGAAACCGCCGTCCCCGCGGACGGAAAGTCGTTGATGTTTGTCGGCCGGACGACCAAGGCCCCACACAAGGATTACAAGTTCGACGAAATCCTGATCAAGATGGACGGCGGAAACCTGATTCTCGCCGGACACGAGAAACGCGGCTGCCTGTACGCGGTTTATTCGTTCCTGCAGGACGTCGTCGGTGTTCGCTGGTGGGCGCCCGGCGATACGTATATTCCAACAAGGCCAACGCTGGCCGTTGCGGACGACCTGCATGTTTCCTACGCGCCGCAGTTGATCTCGCGCGAGATGTACCACCGGGACGCGCAGCCGACCGTCTTTTCCGCCCGCATGAAAGGCAACGGGTTCCTCACCCCGGAATACGGCGGCGCGGTTCGGATCATCAATTTCGTCCATTCGTTCTACAAATATCTTCCGCCCGAAAAGTATTTCGACGCCCATCCCGACTGGTACTCGGAAATCGACGGCAAACGCAAGGATGAACGCGCCCAGCTCTGCCTGACCAACGAAGAAATGATCCGGGAGTTGATCGAGAACGTCCTGGAGACGCTGCGGAAGAATCCCGACGGCAAAATCATCGACGTGTCGCAAAACGACTGGCTCGGATTCTGCACCTGCGAAAAATGCAGGGCGATCGACGACGCGGAAGAAAGTCACGCCGGCACGCTCGTCTTGATGCTCAACCAAGTCGCCGAAGCGGTCGAAAAGGAGTTTCCGGACGTGCTGGTGGAATCGCTGGCGTATCAGTATACCCGCCGTCCTCCCAAGACGATCAAACCGCGCGACAACGTCCTGATTCGTCTGTGTACGATCGAATGTTCCTATATCCAGCCGCTGGACGGCGAGCAGAACCAGAAGTTCGCCGCGGACATGGAAGGCTGGAGCAAGCTGGCCAAATACCTGTTCATCTGGGACTATACGACCAACTACAACGACTACTTGGGTCCGCATCCAAACCTGCGCGTGCTGGTGCCAAACGTGCGCTATTTTGTCGAGCACGGCGCCATCGGCCTGTTTGAAGAAGGCGAAGGCGACGACTTCTGCGAACTGAAGAACTGGCTGCTCCTGCGCGTCATGTGGGAGCCGCACCTGGACGGCGAACGGTTGATCGGCGAGTTCCTGCGCGGTTATTACGGCGCAGCGGTTGCCCCGCGGATCCAGCGGTATTGGGATGTTCTGATTACGCAGGCGGAAAAGGAGAAAATCTATCTGGGGTGCTTCGGCATGAACTCGGCGAAGTGGATCGATCTGCCGACGCTCAATCAGGTCACTGAGATCATGAACGAAGCGATCGAAACGGCGACGAAAGTCTACGGTCCGGAATCCGACGAGCTGCGCCGGCTGCAGAAATCCAAGATGGGCGTCGACCACGTCTGGCTGAGCCGTTACTATCCGCTGCGCTGCGAAGCACGCGAAAAGAAGCTGCCATTTTTCGGCCCGAAAGATCCGCGGACGGCGGCCGAGGAGTTCGCCCAGCGGTGCCAACGATTCAAGACGAAAGCCGCGGTCATTTCACAGGAAAAGAATTTCGGCTCGTACCTCGAAGGTCTGAAGGCGGGATTCATCGCACAGAAGAATCCGCCGGAGATTTGCAGGGGCGTTCCGGAAGACGCCTGGGTCGTTTTCGATGCTTTGTCGTTCAACAATTACAACGACGCGGCGACGATCGCCGACGACGCGGAGGGCTGGAACGGCAAGAGCGTCCGCATGGGAACGAAAGTCGATTGGAATACCAACTATACCCCGCCGGTTCGCGGCAAGTACCGCCTGCTCGCATCGCTTCGCTGTGAAGGAACCGTCCGGGAAGGCCGACTCGGCTCGTGGGGCGTTTACGACGCGCAGGGCAAAAAGTCGCTCAAGAGCATGACGCTCAATCCCAGAGATTTCGCGACCGAGGACGGCTCGTTCGACGGGAAATTCCGTTGGATCGATTTGGGCGTGATCGACTTCGTCCCCGGCGCATACTTCTGGTTTGCCCACGGACACAATCCCCAACTGGACGCCATCTTCGTTGACCGCGTCGTGCTGATTGGAGCCGAGTAAGCTGCCGGGCAACACGTATCGGGTCGTCAGCTTCGAGTAGCTGACGCGAAAGGAGACAGGGGGGGCGGGCGTTTGTGTCTTTGGGGCGGCGGGCTCGCATTCGCTTGCCTCTCCGCAATTGCGGTCCAGGCCGCGGTTCCGCCCAACATCGTGATCATCCTGGCCGACGATCTGGGCTGGGCGGACACGACGCTGTATGGGCACACCCAATTTTATCGGACGCCGAACATCGAGCGGCTGGCCAAGCGGGGCATGACGTTCACGGCCGCGTATTCGGCCAGTCCGCTGTGCTCGCCCACGCGTTCGGCGATTCTCACGGGGCTGAGTCCGGCCCGCACGGGCATCACCACGCCCAACTGCCACTTGCCGCAGGTGGTGCTGGAAGTTACGCTCGGAAAAGCGGCGGCACCGGATCAGAAGGCGATTCAGCCCACACCGCTGACGCGGTTAAAGACGGAGTATCGCACATTGGCCGAGTCGCTGAAGGAGGCGGGGTATGCCACAGGGCACTTCGGCAAGTGGCACCTCGGCGCGGAGCCGCATTCGCCGCTGCAGCATGGCTTCGAGGTCGACGTGCCGCATCACTCGGGGCCGGGACCGGCGGGCAGCTTTGTTGCACCGTGGAGGTTCGCGAACATTACCGAACGCGTCGCCGGCGAGCATATTGAGGATCGCATGGCCGTGGAAGCGGTTACCTGGATGGAAAAAAACAGAGACCGGCCGTTCTATCTCAACTACTGGATGTTCAGCGTCCATGCTCCGTTTGACGCCAAGCAGACGCTGATCGATGAGTATCGTTCGCGGGCGAATCCAGCCAATCCGCAGCGCAGTCCCACCTATGCTGCGATGATCGAGAGCATGGACGACGCCGTCGGCACCCTGCTCGACGCGCTGGACCGGCTCCAGATCGCGGACAACACAATCATCCTCTTCACCTCCGACAACGGCGGGAACATGTATAACGAGGTGGACGGCACGACGCCCACCAGCAACGCTCCGCTGCGGGGCGGCAAAGCCACGATGTTCGAAGGCGGCACGCGCGTGCCGTGCATCATCGTCTGGCCCGGCATCACCGCCGCCGGCTCACGCAGCGATGCCGTCATCCAGAGCGAGGACTACTATCCGACGCTGCTTGAGGGACTTGGACTGTCCCCCGCGTCCGATCAGCGATTCGACGGCATCAGCGTGCTTGCCGCGCTCCAGGGTGCCGAACTCGCTCGCGAAGCCGTATTCCAGTACTTTCCGCACAATCCCGGTGTGCCCGACTGGCTGCCTCCCTCTGTGTCCGTACACTGCGGTGACTGGAAGCTGATCCGCATCTTTCACGGCGGCGAAAACGGCGCGCATCGCCATCTGCTTTTCAATCTGCGCGAAGATCTCGGCGAGAAAAACAATCTTGCATCGCAGAAACCAGAGTTGGTGCGCGAACTCGACGGACGCATCGCTAAATTCCTGACCGACACGAAAGCCGCCGTGCCGATTCCCAACCCGGCCTTCGATCCTGCCAAGTATCATCCGGAACTCGAAGGCCAGCCGAGGCCCCGAGAAAAGCCACGCCCCAAGACCGCCGCTCGACCGGCTGCGACGGACGACGGCGAGGCGGCGCTGCAAGGCTGGAAGGCCCGCAACTGTAGCGCCGCGGTAAAGGATGGCGTCTTGAGTGTCGGGAACCTCACGGACGCCAGCTTTCTGGGCTTCGCTGCGGGCAAGCACAGCGGTGCCAGCGTGGTACGGTTGCGGATCAAAGCCGGCGGCGGCGTTTCGCACTGCGATTGGCTTCCCGGCGGGGCGCAGGCCCAAGCCCAATCCGTGCCCTACACGCTTGACGGCGGCGACTGGCAGGAGATTATGATCGAAGTTCCCGCGACCGGCCCGCTTGGCATCGTCCGCGTCTATGTGCCGAAACAAGATCGACCCGTCCTCATCGACTGGATCGAGATCACGTCCAAGGCCGGCAAGCCCACACGAACTGAGTTCTAGATGACCGTGCCATGCAAACGCTGGCGCCGCGTCTCCGGAACATCGCGGAGCATCTTCCGCTCCGCGACGCATCACCGGCGCACGACGTCGTTTAGACGCTCCACGGACCGCGGTAATCGCGGGTCAGCCAAGCGGGGTCGCCGGTGCCGTCGACGAACGCGAAGTCCTTCGGGTTCCACTTCAGTTTCTGGCCGTGGTAATACGCCTGGTTCATCAAGTGGCAGCAGATCACCGTGCGTCCGCCTTCTTGTTCGCTGGTCACCGGCTTCTTCCGTTCTTTGACGCAGTCCAGGAAATTGCCTAGATGGTTCTTGCTGTCGTACAGCTTGATTTTCGCATCCTGCAGGAACTCCCGCTCGGCGATCTGAACTTGAGCGGCGCACGAGGTTTTCTTCTCCTTGTCCTCGTCGCTGCCGGTCCAGGAGGCGATCATCTGGTCGCCGCGTTTGAGCGTGAATTTGCCGCGGTTCACCTGGACCTCGCCCTCCGTGCCGTAGAAATGCACGCCGAAGCCGTTCTTGTGCTCGACGGTAACGCCGTTGGCATACACCAGTTTCGCGCCCCGTTTGTCGCCGGGCGTTTCGGGCGGCAGCACTTCGACCGGTCCGCTATCATCCATCCCCAGGCCCCACTGGGCGATATCCAGGTGATGGGCGCCCCAGTCGGTGACCATGCCGCCGCCGAACTCGCGGAAGGCCCGCCAGTTCGGGAAGTGCTTGTGTTCGCCCCGCGGGCTGAGCACCGAATTGTAAGGCCGCATCGCCGCCGGCCCCACCCACATATTCCAATCCAAACCCGGCTCCATCTCTTCTTCGGGCAGCTCGCACGGAATCCCCGGATCGCCAAAGCTGCACTCGGCCCGCTCGAGCTTGCCGATGACGCCGTTCTGGACCAGTTCGCAGGCGATGCGGAATTCCTTCGAAGACCGCTGCATCGAGCCGGTCTGCAAGACGCGCTGATTGGCGTCGACGGCCCGAATGACCTCGATCGCTTCATGAATGTTATGGGTCAGCGGCTTTTCGCAATACACGTCCTTGCCCGCCCGCAGCGCGGCGAGGGTGATGATAGCGTGCCAGTGGTCCGGCGTGGCGATGCAGACCGCGTCGATATCTTTGCGTTCGATGAGCTGGCGAAAATCGTTATAAGCCGCGCATTGGCCGCTGGCGGCACCTTGGCTGGAATAAAAATCGTCCACCCGCTTCTTGGCGGCTTCGCGGCGCGTGGTATCCACGTCGCAAACCGCCAGCACCTGGACGTCCGCGTTGTTCATGAACCCGCCCAACAAGCCGCGGTTTTGCGTGCCCATGCCGATGAAGCCCATCGCCAGCCGCGCATTGGGCGAGGTCTCCGCCGCCCAGATCCGCGACGGCAAAAGGAAGGGAGTGACGGCCGCCGAGGCGGCGGCCCGTTTGAGAAACGTACGTCGCGAGAACGTCATAGTTCGTCCTTTCGAGAACAAGGGGAAGAATACAGAACGACCGATTCGAGCCGGTCAAGCTGCAACGGTGGGTAAGGCAAAACTATTGTGGGGACAACCGGAAGGCAAAGTCAAGACGCCGGCTGCGTGAAAGAGCAAACAGAAACGATTCTCGCGCCAAGACGCAAAGAAACGGCGGGGCATTAAGTTCCTTCAGTACCGCTGCAGCAAATCCAGCAGTTTTCGATCCAACTGGTGACCTTCGAACGATTCGTACTCGACATCCGCACGACCACTGTCCAGAACGCCGAATGAACCGCGCAGGTTCCACAAGGCCCAGCCCCAGCCGGCTTGCTGCCAGTTGCTCAAGCTGTCCTCCGCCCAGCGCAGGAATACGTCGTGCGGGGTCTTGTTATGGCAACCCCATTCGCCCACCATGACGCCGACGCCTAGCGCCTGGGCCTCTTTCCAAGGCGCGATGCACGTCTTCCACAGCCAAGCCCGGTCCTGCATCGGAATTCCGGCGAACGGGCCGCCCGGCTGGCCTGGCGCATACCGGATGGGTTCCGGCGGCTTGGCCCAATCCTGCTTCAGCTTGAGTGTCGCTTCGGTTCCGCCGTCCGCCTCGGGCCGCAGTCCGAGCTCGCCGATCTGCAGCCAGTCGCCGTCGACGACCCGCACACGGACCTGTTTCGTGCCGGCGGGAATTGCCGCCGTATAGTCGCGGTCGTACAAGTTCTGGTAGATGTTGTATTGCGGCTTGAATTCCGCTTTCTTCCACTCGCCCTCGCCGGGACCGCATTGGAACGTGTGCTCCAAAATCGGCTCGCCGTCCGCCTCGGCCACCAGTACCGCGGCCATCGACACGGTCAGCACGCGGAGCCGCAATTCGGTGGCGGATGCGAACGGGCCGTCGATGATCAGCGGATGCGAACCTTCTTTTTTCGTGGGGCTCAGCAGCGTGCCGTTGGGCGGCAACGGTCGCGGCCACTGCGGCTCCGGAAAATGCTCGCTGTTGACCCAGCTGGCCTTGTAATGGCTGATCTCGCCGGGCGTGTAGCCCCGCGTGGCCTGGGCAACTCGCAATTCGCGCAATTCCAACAATGGCAGTTGGCCCCATTGCAGGCCGTCGGAAATGATCAGTCGCTCCGGATCTTCGGCGCGAATGGCCGCCACCAGCTTGCGAACCACGGCCAGATAAGCGTCCGGCTCGACGCCCGCCGGCTCGTTCATCAGATTGAAGCTGAGCCGTTCGTTGGGAATGCCTCGATACCGGCGCGCAAACTCGGCCCAATGCAGCGCACAAACGCGCTGCGTCTCGGGATCGGTCCACAGGCTGGTTTTCTCCGCCGGCTTGGCGACCGTATAGCCGGGGGCGCGATGAAAGTTGATGCACACATGAATGCCGTAGCGGCCGCCCCACTCGACCGCCTGGTCGATCTCGCGCAATGTCGCTTCGTCAAACCGCTCCCAGTCGCCGTCCTGGATCCAGTAGCGATAGTCCATCGGCAACCGCACGAAATTGAAGCCGAGCTGCGAGATCAGTTGGAAGTCCTTTTCGAGAAACGGCATGCGTCCCCTCGTCAGGATGAACTTTTCCAACAGATTGAATCCGCGCCAGCGCGGCAGGTTCTCCGGCGTGGCGGGCAGCCAGCGAGGCTCCGCCGCTCGTGATTCAGCGGCGGTCGAGCCGAGCAGGCACAGGACAAGAAATACTGCCGCAGTCGTGGATTTGCTTGGTTGCATGGGAGTCGGCCTCTGGGGACTCGTTGGCAGTCTCACTGGTTGCGAGCCGCGTTGACCGCTTGTGCTTTCTGGAAGACGTCTTCCATGCTGACCGGCTTGCCACCTTGCCGTTTGCTCTCGTCGGCGGCCTCCATGAACGTATAAATCTCCAGCGTTTCCTCCATCGACACGGGCGGCTTGCCGGTCTTGAAGAACTTGCAGATTTCGATCACCATCGGCTTGTATCCCTCGTACTTGCCGACCGTCCCGCTGCCCTTGGTCCCGACCACGTCGGCCCCGTAGCCCTTGCGGCCCTCGAATTTCCCGGTGCGGCCGTCCGCCCAGACTCCCGCGACCTTGTCCGGCGCTTCGCGGGTCACCGTCTTGCAGCCCGTCCCCATGATGGTGAACAGAATCTCGCAGCCGTGAATCCCGTACCAGAACAAGTCAGGATGGTTCGGCTCGATACTCATCGGGCCCCAGGCCACACAGCTCTTGACTTGGCCGAATTCCGATTCGCCGCTGCGGACCGGCGCCAAATCCGAACCGAAGCGAAGCGACGAACTCGAGAAGCACGGCACGTTGGCTTCCTTGGCCAAGCGGAAGATCTCGATGCAATCGGCCAGCGAACCGGCCAGCGGTTTATCGATAAACAGTGGCTTGCCGGCCGCGATCACGGGACGGGCCCACTCCAAGTGCGGGCGGCCGTCGACTTCTTCCAAGAACACCACGTCGACGTGTTCGAGCATTTCGGGGATCGTCTCGTAGATCTTGACTCCTTTCTGGCGCAGCTCTTCGGTGAACTTCTCGCGGCGGTCCCAACTGGATGGATTGTCCGCAACGCCGCCCGTGAAACCGGCTACGACCTGGACATCGGCCAAATCGCCGACGGCCTTCGGATCATTCAACACATTGGTGAAGGCGGGCACGTGCGAAGTCGTCAGACCGATCATTCCCGCGCGGAGCACCTTGGACGGCGTTTCTTCCGCCCTGACCGGTTGCATCCATCCGGCCACGACCACGGCACACAATAAAGCGAGCAACTGGCGACGCATGGTGTTTTCTCCTTGAGCCACGTTCTGTAACACTTCGGATCCCATCGACGGATTCACAAACCAGCTAAGATCCTAATCCTCCGGCACGCGGCTGACAACAGCGCTGCCGAATGAAAGCGCTGCCAAATGAAGCCCCGCAGCATTCCGCGTGGCACGGCCCACTTGTTGGCCGTGTCTTCCGCATCATCACCGCTCGTTGACATAGATCCCCTTGTCTGCGGGCAATCGCAAGGATCCCAGCGACTGGTTCCCACAGCGCGCCCTTGACAGAACGGCGGGAGGCACGAAAATCTTCGCAACTTAGAACAAAGGAGCCAGACCGTGCGTGTGGACGTCAATCAGATCAAAGACCGGGTGGCGGAGAAGGCGGAGTTGATCGAGCGGCTGAACGGCGAGCTGCGCAAGACCATCGTCGGGCAACAGGAGATGATCTCCCGGCTGCTGGTGGGCTTGCTGACGGACGGGCACATTTTGCTCGAAGGCGTGCCGGGCTTGGCCAAAACGACGGCGATCAAGTCCCTGGCGCAGGCCCTGGCGACGCGGTTCCAGCGGATTCAATTCACGCCGGACCTGCTGCCGGCCGACTTGATCGGGACCATGATCTACATGCCTGGCGAGGGGACGTTCAAGACGCGCAAAGGTCCGATCTTCGCCAATTTCGTGCTGGCCGACGAAATCAACCGGGCGCCGTCCAAAGTGCAATCGGCGTTGCTCGAAGCCATGCAGGAACGGCAGGTGACCATCGGCGATGCAACGTATCCGCTGGAGGGCTTGTTCTTGGTGATGGCGACCCAGAATCCAATCGAACAGGAGGGGACGTATCCGTTGCCCGAAGCTCAGGTCGACCGGTTCATGCTGAAGATCAAGATCAGCTATCCGCAGCCGGACGAAGAACGCCGCGTGTTGGACATGGCGCTGGACGGGACGGCGCGGACGGTCCAGCCGGTGTTGAATCCGGCCGAGATCTCCGCCATGCAGGACGTGGTGCGGCTGATTTACATCGACGACCAGATCAAGGAATACATCCTGAACCTGGTGCGGGCCACGCGCGAACCGGCGGCGTTCGCGTTGGCGGATTTGGCGCCGCTGATCGATTACGGGGCTTCGCCGCGGGCGTCGATTTACTTGGGGCTGGGCGCGCGGGCGATGGCGTTCCTGCAAGGCCGCGGCTACGTCACGCCGCAGGACGTCAAGGACATCGCCCACGACGTGCTGCGGCATCGCGTCATCCTGACCTACGAGGCGGAAGCCGAGGAGATGACCGCCGAGGACGTGATCGCCAAGATTTTAAGCACGGTGCCGGTGCCGTGAAGCTTCCCAGCCCCGGCTCAGACGAACCGTGAGGTAAACCATGCCGGACCAAGCCGTCGCCGACATTTTGAAACGCGTCCGCCGCATTCAGATCGTGGCCAACCGCGCCGTGAACGCCTTATTCGCGGGCCAGTACAAGAGCGTATTTCGCGGCCGCGGGATGGAGTTCGACGAAGTCCGCGAGTACCAGCCGGGGGACGATATTCGCACGATCGACTGGAACGTCACGGCGCGGACGGGCAGCTGTTTCATCAAACGATTCTGCGAAGAGCGCGAGTTGACGGTCTTGTTTTTGGTCGACGTGTCCGCTTCGGGTGTGTTCGGGTCGGCGCAGCGGTCCAAGCTGGATTTGGTGGTCGAAGTAGCGGCGCTGCTGATGTTCTCGGCGCTGAAGAATAACGACAAGGTAGGGCTGCTGACCTTCTGTGACGACGTGCTGGACTACTATCCGCCGCGGAAGGGCAAGTCGCACGTGCTGCATTTGATCCGGGAGCTGGTCGGCCAGCGGCCGGTTGCCCGCGAAACTCGCTTGCAAGCGGCGCTGGACTTCCTGAACCATGTCCAAAAACGGCGGGCGGTGGTGTTCTTGGTCAGCGACTTTATCGGCCCCAGTGCGCGGCGGGCGCTGGCCGTAACCAAGGGCCGCCACGACGTCACGGCGATCTCCGTGGCCGATCCGCGCGAGCAGGCATTGCCCGACGTGGGCTTCATCACCTTGCAAGACGCCGAGACCGGCGAGGTCGTGGAGGTCGACACACGGCATCCTGGAGTGCGGGCCCTATTCCAGTCGCGCGCCACCAAGCGGCGTGAGACATTCCAGTCCGAATTGAAACGGGTCGGCGTCGACGAATTGCCGATCGACACTCGAGGAGACTACGTCGCAAGTCTGCGGCGATTTTTCCGAATGCGGGAGAAACGATTTCGATGACCACGGATCTGAACCGACCCCATTTGAGTCTAGGTGATCCGCCGGGGCGCCTACGGCATACGGCGGGCACGGTGCCCCGCGGCTGGCTGATCTTGATCGTCGCGCTTCAGCTGGCGGTTCTGGGCGTATTGGCATGGAGCTTGTTGCAACGCGGCGGCCGGCCTGCCGCGTCCGGCGGCGGAATTGCGGCGGAGAGCCCCGGCAGACAGCGGGAATTGGCGCACGAATTGGAAAACCGCAGCCTGTACGCCCAGGCGGCCGAAGCGTGGGAGGAATACCTGCGGAGCACGCCGCAGGCTCGCGATCGGGCTGAGGTCTGGTTCCGCGTCGGCCGCTTGCTCATGCAGGCCGAGCAGTTCGACCGGGCCGCAGCGGTACTGCTGCGCTGCGAACAAGCGGCGGAGGACGATCCGGCGTTGCGCAAGAAAGTCGGACCCGAACTGGTGACCTGCCTGCGGCGGCTGGGCTTGTACGGCGAAGTCGGCCGCGAGTTGTCGCGGCGCGTCGAGGCCGGGGCGGGCGACGTTCAGCAGGGCAAGGTTCTGGCGACGCTGGCCGGGGAATCGCTGACCGAGGCCGATTTGGACCGTCTGATCGAACGCCGAGTCGACCAGATGCTGGCAATGCAGGGAGCCGCGGGAGTCGAAACGTTGCGGCAACAATTGCTGGACGAGTTCGCCCGACCAGAGACGCGGCGACAGTTGTTCGACGAACTGTTGCAGACCGAATTGTTCACGCGGCGGGCGCGGGAGTTGGGACTGGACCGCGAGCAAGAATACGTGACCGCTCGGCAAGCCGTCGAAGACCATCTGCTGGCCGCCCGCTTCCAGGCTCGCGAACTGGCCAAGATCCAGCCGACCGACGTCGACTTGGAAGCCTTCTACAAGCTGGGAGAGAGCCAGTACCGCCATCCCGAAACGCTGACGGTCCGGATCGAAGAGCTGCAGCCGGACGAGCAAGCTGCCGCCGTATTGGAAGGCATCCGCTCGGCCGACGATTTCCGCCAGTGGCAACGGAAGCGGCGCGGCGAACCGGAGCCGGACGAGGAGAAGTCACCGCCGGATACGCTCGTCCGCGGCCAGCCGCATCCGCGATTGGGGAACGCCGAGTCGCTGTTCGCCTTGGAGCCCCACGCGTGGACGAAAGAGCCCCTTGAGCACGACGGGCGGCGGTTCCTGGTATTGATCGAAGGCAAGTCGCCGGCCCGCACGCCGCCGCTGGCCGAGATCCGCGACCGCGTCCGAGCCGATTACGTGGCACGGAAACGCGAAGAGATGTCGCGGCGATTGGCGGACGAACTGATGCAGCGGTATCAGGTGCAGCTGGAACGTTGGGACGGAGGCGGCAAGCAGACCCCCGCCCCGGCGGCACGGGCAACCGATTAGCGTTCTGCGGGGACGGGGGCGAGAGTCTTTGCGGTAGCGTTCCCTGCCCCACGAGAAACGTGGCCTGTGGCGGAGGACGATTCATGAGCACAGACTCACGGCTGGGCCGACTCCATTGCCTCGTCCCCGGCAGCGAGCTGCAGCAGCGCCTCCTCGGTCTGGCGGATTCGTTCCGCAAAGGCGTGGGCCGAGTAGTACAAGAACGCCCACGACATCGCGGCAGGGACGAACATCGTCAGGGCGAGGCAGGCCAATGCGACAGCCTTCCACCACGGCGGTAAGAACTGGGCGTTCCAGCAGGCAACGAACTTCGGCGCATACACATAGCTGCCGACGGCCAGCAAGGCCAGCGGCAGCCAAGGTCGCCATCGCCGCACGGTCGTCGCTTTCTGCTGCCAGTGGGCAAGCCGGAACTCGCCTTCGGCGCGGCTCTGAAGCTCGCCAAACGTCTGAAAGACCTGCCAGCAGCGCGCCGGCACAAGGGACGAGATGGGGTGCGCCCAATCCAATCGGCGTTTGCTTATCGTCCCGATCCGCTGGCCATCGACCACGACCAACTTGATTTCTCCGTGAACGTCATTCCCGCCGTCGAACTGCAATTCCAGACGATTCACAACCGTACGTTCCACGATCTTGCGGACCAGCCGGAATGTCAAGACAGCCTCCCAGCCAAGCTGCCGCGTTTCGCACCGGTCCGTGAGTTCGATTCCCTCTGCCGAAAGGCGAAGCTGACGGAAGACGCCGCAGTCAATGACAACTTCGGAGGGGGCTGGGACAGGATCGGACGCCGCGGGGACGGGCAGCAAGCCGCTGCAAAAACGTGCCACTCGCTCCGCCACGCCCGCGTCCACGTATTCCAGGAGCAGCCAGCGATCCCACCAGGGTCGAGTGGGGCAGCGAAAGCACAGGGAGCCGTCCGTGGCTTGCACCGCGCCGTCCGCAAATTGGCTCCATGTCCAAGTGGACCAGACACCCAGTCGGCGTCTTGCGAGGCCGATGCGATCGATCCGCAACCGCCAGCTATGGGTGTACAACCACAACAGCACACAAGGCCCAAGAACAAATCCCATCGGCCACCAAGCCTTCTGCGGCGGCAGCACCGCCACCAAAGCCGTCACGAGGCTGAAGCCGACAACGACGTACAGGCAACATCGACGGTACTCGGACCTCATCCTGACCGTCATCGTCTCGCCTGCGGAACCAAGAATCGGATGGGCCTCAGAGATCGTTGACATGCTTGTTCGAACTGCCTGGACAGACTTGGAGTTCCATGGGGCTTGCGGTAGATCGTGTCATCGCAACCTGGAAGCCTGCGCCACATATTTCTCGAACGGTGCTTGCCACCCCTCACCGTGCCCTCTCCCCCGCTGTTCCGCTCGGCGGGCAGGGGCGACGGTGCGATTCAATCTGCCGTTCGTCCGGCCGCCAATCGGGCGGCGAAGGCGACGTGTTCGGGAGTCGCGAGCCCGGTCCGCAACGGGGCTTGCAGGCGTCGAACGTCCTGTTGGATCAGGGCCGCAGGGTCCAACCATAGGCCGGGAAAAACTTCTGAACGGAAGATCCCGTCTGCATCCGGCCTTTTTTCCGTGAATTTGCCGTTCTGGTTGACGAACCGGAACACCGCCTGTTGCCGCAATGCGATCACCAGATATTCCCGAACTCCGGCTCGTTCATAGTCCCGCTTCTTGCTGTGCAGGTCGTAGGATTCGGTGCTCGACGCCACCTCGCCGACCAATTCCGGGGCGCCATGCAGATAGTCGTCCTCGCTCACGCGCATCTGACCGCCGCATTCCGGTTGAATGATCAGACAGGCGTCCGGCTGCGGTTCGCTGTCCTCGCCCAAAATCGTCGTGGTATTGTCGTAGACCTCGACGCCGGGCGTCTCGTCCTCGTAGGCGCCGAGCCAGCGAATCAGCAAGCCACTTGATCGTCCATGAGGCCGACGCAGAGCAGCAGACATGTAAACGACTCCTCCAATTAGCTCCGCCTTGACGTCTTCGGGTGCCGCCGTGTAACGAGCATGAAACGTCGGCTGATCGAGGTGATCCCCCGATTCAAGCGAAGCGAAATCCACCGTCCCATCAGCGCTTGGCCGTCGCCGTCTGGACTGCTGCAACAGGTCTAACAAGAGTCGTCTCCCGAAAATGCGGCTTCGGGTCGCAGGCAAAACAGAACGAAATGCCATCATCGTCCAGCACGCGATGCGACCGTGCGATTTGCAACGTCAATTTTATCCCCGCTGTGCGGGTCCAGACAAGCCTGCTCCATAGAAAGCCGACACGGAAGCCCGTGTGTGCCATTCTCAAACGCCGCCGGTATACTTTACAATTCCCCGCGTAATTTGAACCAACCATGACATTGATGTTACGGAACATGACATCCGACCATATCCGTATGACAAAACGGCGACATTCGATCAGCGGACTTGTTTCGCGTCCGTCGCCTCGTTCTCGGCGTGTCACTTTCTTGCTACTGTTGATGCTACAAGCCGGCTGCGGGCGGGCCACGCCGCAACCGGCGGTAACACCGGCCGGAAATACATCTGCGGGCTCGGCCCGAACCGAAATCGATCGCGGGTTGATCAAAGTCACGGTCGAAGTGTCTCCATCGCCTGCTCGGCTATCAGACGAGCCGACCTTGACCTTGACGATCGACGCGGCGCGGGGCATAGAAGTCGAAAAGCCGCCGTTTGGTGAAGCGATCGGGGGATTCTTGATTCGTGATTTCCGCGAACCGCTGCCCGAAACTCGAGGTGATCGAGAGATTCGGCGTCAGATTTACACGCTGGAACCTGTGCAAACGGGGCTGCAGCACATCGACCCGATTTCGATAAACTTCACCGACCGCCGCGTTCAAGGCGACGGCCGGCGGCACACGATCGAAACGGAGTCTTTGGCCGTCGAGATCACGTCGGTCTTAGAAGGGGAAGCTCCGTCGTTGGACGCTTTGAAGCCAATGGCGGGACCGATCGAGTTGCCGCAGCCCGCGGCCGTCACAACGCCGTGGCTGACCGGCGGCCTCTTGGCGGTCGCCGCGGCCTCCGCAGGATGCTGGTGGCTGTTGCGCCGGCGCCGCCGGGAGAGTGCCGAAACACCCTTGTCACCACAAGAACTAGCCTACTTGGAACTGGATGCGTTGGTGCAGGAGGACTTGGCCGCGACCGATGTCAAGTCGTTCTACGTCCGGCTGACGGGAATCGTGCGCCGGTTCATCGAGCGGACGACCGGCATCCATGCTCCGGAGCAGACGACCGAGGAATTCCTGCGCGAGATCGGGCGGGGCCGATCGTTTTCTGCCGACGAGCGGATGCGTCTGAAAGCGTTCCTGGAATCGGCCGATCTCGTCAAGTTCGCGGCCCGGGAGCCAGCCGCCGCGGACATCGAACAGACGTTCCGGAGGGCACAGGATTTCCTTGGCTTGCGGGTGCGGGAGGCGGCGGCATGATGGACTGGCGGCTGCAAGACCCGCTCTGGCTGGCGCTCATTCCGATCGTGCCGGCCATCGTCTGGTGGAGCGAACGCGTCCGGCGGCACGCGGTGCTGTACAGCAGCGTCGACCTGCTGCGCGGACTGCCGGTCACGCCGGCGATGCGGATCAAGCGGCTGTTGCCCTGGTTGCGGGCGGCTGGCCTGCTGCTGGTCGTCGTTGCCTTGGCTCGGCCGCAGCACGGCTTGCAAGAGTTCCGCATCCGCACCGAAGGCATCGCGATCCAAATGTGCATCGACCGCTCGGGGTCGATGCAAGCGTTGGACTTCAGCTTGGACGGCGAGCGGATCGATCGTTTGACGGCGGTAAAACGCGTATTTCGAGATTTCGTTTCCGGCCAAGGTTCGCTCGCAGGACGGCCCGACGATTTGATCGGCCTGATCGCGTTCGGCGGCTATGCCGAAGCCAAGGTGCCGCTGACGCTCGATCATGGCGCGCTGTTGCAAGTCTTGGACACCGTGCGCATTCCTCATCCCATCACGGACACCCGCGGCCGCGTGATTAACCAGCAACTGATGGAAGAGGAGATGGCGACCGCGATCGGCGATGCCCTGTTGATGGCAGTCGATCGACTGAAAGACGTGGCGGCCAAGAGCAAGGTCGTCATCCTGCTGTCGGATGGCGAGCAGACGGCGGGAATCGCGGAACCGCAGCAAGGGGCCGAGGCGGCCAAAGCGTTTGGGATCAAGATCTACTCGATCGGGGTGGGCACGACGGGCAGCGTCCCGTTTCCCGCAGTCGACGGTTTCGGCCGCTCGGTGCTGGTGCGGCAGCACGTGCGGCTGGACGAAGCGACCCTCAAGATGCTGGCCGCAGAGACGGGCGGGAAATACTTCAACGCCCAAGACACGAAGGCGTTGGTCGATGTATACGCAGAGATCGATCAGCTGGAGAAAACGGCCACCGAAGGCCGGTTGTACACCGAGTACCGCGAACTGTATGTGTGGTTCTTGTTGCCGGGGCTGGGATTGGTGCTCCTTCAGGTAGTGCTGTCCGCAACTCGTTTTCGTTCGTTACCATAGTCTGTTATGCGTTGGGAGAATCCAATCTGGTTGTTCGCCCTGTGGGTGCTGCCGTTGCTGGCGGCGGTGTTCGTCCATGCGCATCGCCGGCGCTCGGCTGCGGCGCGGCGGTTTGCCGATCCGGCGATGATCGGCCGGCTGATGCCGCCGTCGGGCATATCGCGGGCTTGGATCAAGGGCGGGCTGCTCTTGATCGGTGTGGCGCTGCTGGTGGTGGCAGCGGCCCGGCCGCGGTTCGGCGGATATTTCGAACAGATCTCGGCGCGCGGCGTGGACTTGTTCGTGGTCTTGGACGTGTCCCGATCGATGCTGGCCGAAGACGTCGCTCCGAACCGGCTGGAACGGGCCAAGTCGGACATCCGCGACCTGTTGGGCAAGTTGCCCGGCGACCGCGTGGGCCTCATCGCGTTTGCCGGTGCGCCGACCGTGATCGTGCCGCTGACCACCGACCAAGGTTTCTTCCTCAACGCCCTGGAGGGCGTCAACACGAGCAGTGCGCCGCGCGGCGGCAGCTTGATCGGCGACGCGATCCGCAAGGCCACCGAATCGCTCGATGTGACCCGCGACCGCGACCAGGTGATCGTGCTGATCACGGACGGCGAGGATCAAGACTCGTTCCCATTGGAAGCGGCCGATGTGGCGGCCGAGCGGGAGATCAAGATCTTTGCGGTCGGCCTGGGCGACACGGACGAGGGCCGCCGGATTCCCGTCCGCGACGAAGCGGGGAATGTCCGCTACTTGAAGCATGAAGGCCAAGAGGTCTGGTCGCGGATGGACGAACGGCTGCTGAAGGAAATAGCGTTGAAGACGTCCGGCGCGTACATCCCGGCCCGCACCCGAGCCTACGACTTGGGTCAGATCTACGAAGCCCATTTGGCCGGATTGACGCGCGGCGAAATTCAGACAGAGAAGCGCAAGCGGTACGCCGAGCGGTTCCAATGGTTTGTCTTTTTCGGACTGGCTGCGCTGCTGGGCGAGACGCTCGTCGCCAGCTATCCGCGCCCGATCCCGACAGGAAACGACGCCCCAGATGTCGCTCCACCGCGAAGGGGCCGCGTGCGCCGTTTCGGCCGCGCCGCGGTGACGGCGGGATTGGTCCTGGCGGCTTGGGGTTCGGCCGGCTTTGCGGCGGCATCCGTGCGCGAGGCGGCGCGGCACGTGCGCGAGGGGATGCGGCAATTCGAGCGAGGCGAATACGCCGAGGCGGCACGGCGGTTCGCCGAGGCGGATGTGGCGTTGCCGGACGATCCGCGAATCGCCTACGATCGGGCCTGTGCGGAGGCCGCCGGCGGCGATGCGGACAAGGCGGTTGAACTGTTTCAGCAAGCGGCACTGGCTCGCGACGAGCAGGTCGCAGCCGAATCGCATTACAACTTGGGCAGCCTCGCGGCGGGCAAGGCCAAATCGCTGTTCGGAGAACAACCCGAAGCGGCTTCGCCCGAAGTCCGCCAGCAGGGCTTGCAGTTGTTGGGCCAAGCGGTGGCCCATTATCGCGATTGTTTGCGAGTGCGGGCCAACCATGCCGCGGCCCGACACAACCTGGAGGTGCTCCGCCAATGGATCAAGCACATGCAGCAAATCTGGGCCGAGCGGGACCGTCAGCAACAGCGCGAAGAGCTGGATTTGCTGCAGATGCTCGAAATGATCACGGCCGAGCAGACCACCTTGCGCCAAGCGGCCCAAGCTGCGACGCGCGAAGGTGATTCGCCGCGCCGCCGCCAGGCGGTGTCCCAAGCCGGCGAGCGGCAGCGGGAACTGGCCGAGGAAATCCAGCCGCTGAAAGACAAGATCCGCGAGGCCTTGGCACCGCCGCCGCCCGCGCCGTCCGGCGGAGCGTCTCCGCAGGCGCCGCCCCCGGGCGCGGACTCCGACCAGGCCGTGGAACTGCTGCACGGTTTTGCGGATCGCGCGCATCAAAGCATGACGCAGGCCGCCGAGCAATTGGCAGATCAAGATTTGGCGGCTGCAGTCCAGGTCCAACAGCAATCGCTCGATGCCTTGGAAGACATCTACTTGGCCGTGGCGCCATTTCCCCAATTTCTGGCGACGACAACCGCCCGGCAGCAGACGCTGGTCGAACGCTCGCAGACGGTGGTACAGGGTGCCGAGGAAAGCAGCGATCACGAGCTGGATTACCAGGCATTATCGCACGAGCAGACCGTCATCCACCGCCGCAGTGAAGTTCTGCCGTTGCGGGCCGAACAGGAATTAGAGCAGTTGCCGCCGCCCGTTGCCGGGCCGGCGCCGCCTCCGAAATCAGCACAGCCGGGGGACGAACCGGCGGCGCCTGCCCCGCCGGATTTCCGGCCGGCCTTGGAGAAAGCTGTCGAACTGGGGCCGCGAATCCCGCCGCTGACTCGACGTGCGGCGGACGAATTGAAAAACGAACGGCCTGCCGCCGCGTTGCCCGACCAGGAGGAAGCGCTCAAGCTGTTCCGAGAGATCGCCGACCTGCTGCCCAAACAGCCGCCGCAAGACGGACCGTCGCAGGAGCCGCCGAAAGAGCCGCAGGACCAACAACCTCAGCACCAGCCGGAGGCCGGCCAGCCGCCGCAAGAATTGTCGCAGCAGCAAGCCGAGGCGCTGATGCGCAAAGTGCGGGAGCGGGACCGGCAGTACCGCGAAAAACAGCAAGAGTTGCAGCAATTTCGCCGCGGCGCCGTCGCGGTCGAGAAAGACTGGTGACCGCCAGCGAGTTCCGCTTCGTTTTTCTGCGCCACAATGGAAAATGATCGATAATCCAGAATCTGCCTGTCTTCCAACGCCATGAATCACGATCCGGCGAGCTTTGCGAAACACATCAACCGATCCGGCCCCTGGTGGCGGCCGATTGGTCTGCTCCTGCTGCTGACAAGTCCCGTCGCAGCCGCTCAGTACGAGCCCGAGGTACTGGCCGAACTGTCTCACCAGCGGATCTACGAGGGCGAAGCGGTCCAATACCAGGTGATCTTGAACCACGCTCAAGACGCTCAACCGCCCAAGTTGGAAGGTTTCGACGATTTCCAGATCGAGTCGTTGGGCGAAGATTCGCTCGACTCGCGGCAGGTCACCATTATCAACGGCCGGATGACCGAAGTCGTCCGGTACGGCCGCGCGTTCCGTTACGCCCTGACGCCCAAGCGTTCGGGGACGTTAGCGATCCCCGCCCCCACAGCCGAAATCGACGGCCGGACTTACACCGGTCCTGCCTTGACCTTGGTGGTTGTCCCGCCGACGGATCAGGACCTGGCACACCTCGAGATCGCGTCGGACCGCCAGCACGTATATCCGCTGCAATCCTTTACGATCCGTTGTACCATCGCCGTCAAAGCTCTGCCCGAACCGGTTGCCGAGCGGAATCCGGTAACCGTCCTGCGGCGTCTGCCGGCGTTGTCGATCCCTTGGGCCACTGACGAATCGTTGCCGGCGGGCGTAAGTTCCGATCGGACTTGGCAAGACTGGATCGAGCCGTTGCGCAGCCGTCGCGGCGGTTTCAGCATCAACAACATCGGATCGCGAAGCGTCATTTCGTTATTCGACGACGGCCCCTTGGGCTTTTTGCCCGAGCCTCGCCGCACGATGCGCAAGGATCGGACCGGCCGCGACGCCGCCTATTGGGAATTCGATTTTGTCCGCAAGTTCACGGCATGCCAGTTAGGAGAACTTGCGTTCGGTCCGGTCACGCTGAAAGGCGCCTTCGTCACCACCGTGGACGCCCAGGGCCGGGCCGAAACCGAGGATATTTTCGCCGTCGCCAAGCCGCGCGTCGTCATCGTCCGCGATGCACCGGCCGAAGGCCGGCCGGGTTCCTATGTTCAAGCGATCGGCAAATTCACGCTTGCCGCATCGCTGGTCCCTTCCGAGGCCAAAGTGGGCGATCCGTTGACGTTGACCATGACCCTGCGCGGCGATGGCACGCTGGACGCGGCGCGCGCTCCTGACTTGGCCGTGCATCCGGCGGTGGCGGAACGGTTTCGTGTGTACGAGGCGACCGAGGAAACCCGTGGAGGCGCGCGGCTGTTCACGTACAGCCTGCGGCCATTGCAGCCAGGCCGGCTGACGTTTCCGTCGATTCCGCTCAGCTATTTCGACGTCGATCAAGAAAGGTACGTCACCTTGCAGACGTCGCCGATTCCGATCTCGGTGGCGGAATCCGAGCGGATTGCAGAGGGCGAAATCGCCGTGGCGCCGGGGACGCGCGGCGGCAGGGCGATCGAAGTGCGTCAGGACGGAATTCTGGCGAACATCGACGATCTTGCCGCGCTGCGGGACCAGACGGTGCGGCCGGCGAGATGGCTGGCTTTCGTCTCGCTGTTGGGTTTTGTCTACGTCGGTATCGCGGTCGCCTCCCGCCAGTTGGGCCGATATTTCGGAGACGCCGCGGGGCGGCGCCGGCGGGCCGCGCCCGGGCGAGCCAAGCATCGACTGCGGGCCGCTTGTGCGGAGATTCACGCCGGCCGCCAGCGCAAAGGCGCCGAACAGTTGGGAGCCGCCGTGACCGGCCTGGTCGCCGATGTGGCCGGTCAGTCCGAAGCCGGGATGACGTCCCGCGAGGTCGAACGTCAATTGGCCGAATGGGACGTGGCGGACGATTTGCGGCAGCAAATTGCCACGCTGCTGGAAATCTGCGACGGCGCCCGTTACGGCGCTTCGGCGGGCGCGGTCCAGGCGTTGAGCGATTCGGCGCCGCCGCTGGTGGAGCGATTGATCCAGGCATTGAAAGGCGACAAGCGGTGGCAGGGATGAGATTGCGTGAGCTATCCAAGGCGGTCGTGCTGCTAGCCCTGGCGGCGTGCTGGACGGCCGTCGGCGGCTGTTCGACAGCGCCCCCAGGCGATCTGGTCCGAACGTATCAGCGCGCGTTGGAGGCCTTTGACCAAGCCGCCGGTCCGGAAGACTATCTCCGCTGTGCCGTCCTGTACCAAGAGATTCTCGACCGCGGCGTCGTGTCGGGCGCGTTGCTGTACAACCAGGGCAACGCGTACATGCAGGCCGGCCAGCGAGGCCGCGCGATCGCCTGTTATCGCCGTGCCCTGGCGTATCGGCCGCGCGATCCCCAGTTGCGGGCGAACCTGCAGTTGGCGTTGGATTCCGACGCTGCGATTCAAGGGCCGCGTGGAATGTTGGACTACGTATTCTTCTGGCGCGATTGGATCAGCTACCCGGGCAAGGTTCGCGTCGCAGTCTGGCTGGCCGGCGGCGCGTTTATGTTTGGCATCCTCGCCTTGTTCGTTCCGCGCCGGCGAGTTTTGCACCGCGCCGCCTGGGGAGCGGTCGTCCTCACGGTGATCATGGCGTCCTCCGCCGCTTACGATTGGCACCGTTTCGAGAAAATTCAGCGCGGCGTGGTGATTCGTGCAGAGGTGGTGGCTCGCAAGGGCAACGGCGACAGCTACGATCCGGCCTTTACCGAACCGCTGAAAGAGGGCGTCGAGTTCCGCGTCATCGAACGCCGAGGGGGGTGGCTGCATATTCAACTTGACGGTGGCCAAACCGCATGGGCGCCCGACGCTGCGGTGACCACGTATTGAACGCCAGCCACGCTTGCCAAGCTCGGACCGCCGTCCCCCCCTTGCTTTTCTCAAGATTTCAGTCACAAATTAGGTTATGCGACAGCATTCGCCCGCGGTGGGCCTTGCCTGTGTTGCGTTTTTTTCTGGAGGAGGCCCAACGTGGCGAAGAAGTTGTACGTCGGCAATTTGTCCTATGACACGTCCGACAGCGATCTGCAGAGGTTGTTTGAGGAGTTCGGAACGGTTGACTCGGCCCAGGTCATCAGCGACCGGGAAACGGGCCGTTCCAAGGGGTTCGGCTTTGTCGAGATGGGCAGCGATCAGGAGGCTCAAGCCGCCATCAATGCTCTAAATGGCAAGGAAGTTGGCGGACGGGCCCTCACCGTCAATGAAGCCAAGCCGCGGGAAGACCGAGGTGGCGGTGGCGGTGGCCGAGGCGGTTATGGCGGCGGCCGTTCCGGCGGTGGCGGTGGCGGCGGCCGTGACCGAGGCGGCTACGGCGGCGGCAGAAAATACTAAACGTTCTGCGATTTTTTGCGAATCGGCTTGCGCCCTTCCCGAGCCACATGGCCGGGAAGGGCGTTTTTCCCCGCAGGCAACACAATGCCGTGTTTCCGTGCGTTGCCGTCGTCTGATTGTGTGCTGCTATTTTCGCATCGGATTTCGATGTAAGAAGTAGCCGGACCTCTGTCTGCCCGAAGACGGCGTGTCACCCGACTACGTTCCGGTCATCGCCGAAATTGGCCGCGCACGAATTGCCCACCGCAGTTTTGCCGACGATGAACGTGGGTTGGCTCGCTGTTCTTCGGCCGACGGGCGGGTGACCTCGTTCGAGCTGACGCCGTAGCGTCCGTCACTCAAGCCGTTTTTGAATCCAGTCTTGACGCGATGGTCTTCGCCGGAGTGGAACGACAGAACGGCTACTCGCCCGCCCCCCCCTTCCTAGCAGCGCGGCAGTTGGGACAGACTGTACGATTACAGGATGCCTAAGCAAATGCCACGCGTCTCAATTCAAGGCGCTTATGCGATGGCCTCCGCTTGAACATGGCGGTCAAACTCCTTTCCAAATCAAGCCTTACGAAAATATCCTCCGTAAATCCACGCGGTGGCGTGACATTTGCAGCTTCGCCAGCCCATAGCCGTTGATCCCGCAATATGGAGGATTGTTGCGATGAAAGTCACCTTGACCGTTGGTGAAAGCAGGCCCCGCACTGTGGTCGTTGATTCGCTCGAGTTCCTGATTGGCCGGGCCGAAGATTGCGACCTCAAGCTCCACAATCCACTGGTCAGTCGGCATCATTGCGCCCTGACGATCCAAGACGGTCGCCTCTACGTTCGCGATCTCCAGAGTGTCAATGGAACGGGCGTGAACAACCAAATCCTCATCGGGCAACGACCGCTCCGCGATGGCGACAACCTATGGGTTGCGGCGACGCCGATCGAGGTTAGGATCCAAAACGGTCGATCCGCATGGGTGGATAAAGTTTTCCGGATCGTCCCGCACCTCTTTCGAGAAGCAGACGAAGCAACAGGCCGTCCGAAGGGGCGACGGTGCCCTGCGGGTGCCTGACGGACGAATTAAGGGACCGCAGTTCGACGGGTTGTGCGTACCGGCGGGGCCGGCACGATGAACAACCGGCCGGCATTCCCACTGCTTCACCATCGCATGGACTGACCGCGGAGTTCGTCTACAACTGAAATCGCCCAGGCACTGAATGCCAGATTGTGGGCGCTCCATTTGCCTCCATTCGGCTTGTCGTAGACGCGCACCACGCAGCCGCCGTGCCGGCCCTCAAAAAACGCGTGCCTGTCGGAGGGTGTCGTCAGCCGATCCGCCATTGACGACAATGACTTCATACGCCGGATAGTCCAGTTCGATCAGCGAGCGAAGGGCGGATGCAATCGTCGCACTCTCGTTGTAGCTGGGAACGAAGATGGATACGAAGGTCCACGTCGCCGGAGCCGACGGCGGCCGGCGCCGCTGGTGGCAGCGGGCCGCAAAAGCCAGCAGCAGCAGCAAGCACCACCGGCAACTTGAAAACAGGGCTAACGAGGCCAGTGCGGTCGCCCCGACGACATACAGCGTGTGCGTGCGGGATCCCCGCTCCGCCAGCTCCTGCCAGCACACCACCCGGTAGGCAAAGTAGCAGAGAATCGCCAATGAAAGGAGCAAGCCGAGGCCGAACAGCGCGGTTTCCCACCGCTGCGGCAGGCGGTGGCCGGGCGGGCTGGTTTCGGAATCGTGCCAGCGGTACGCAGGCGTGCTCATCCCTTCAGCAACTCCTCGCCCGTAGCACAGGCGCGATGATCCGTGTCCCGCCAGCTTGCCGCATCCACGTTGCCCTTCGCGCCCGGGACGACGGGAACTGGAAGCGGCGGTTCAGCCGACGCCGCCCGCTGTTCGCTCACGCTCCGCACCAAGGCGGCAATCGTGGCGAGCACCGCGCACAGGAGGAACATGGGAGTGGGTGGACCGCCTCGGCGCATGCCGCCCGCGAATCGAGAGCACCAGATTGAGTTGGCGGGCCAATGCCGGTAGGATCAAGCCCATGGGGGCCGAGTATGCGGCACTGAGGCCGGTAAGGTCTATTTGCATGGAACGGTTATCAACTCGCCGATTGAGTGGATGAGTGAAACGACCCAAACGGATCGGCTCGGAGAGCCAATCTGCGAATCTCGTATGGAGGACCATTCACGATGCGACACGTTGTCATCCTCGCCATGTCGCTGGTCGCGACTGCGGGACTGGCTGCTGAGAAAGCCCAGAATTTTTGGGACCCGAGCTACGTGGTCTCGGCGACGACCGCTCGGGCCATCGAAGAGGCCCTGCCGGACAAACCGGTCGTGGCGCCGGCCCGTCCGCGCAAGCTATTGATCTATGGCCGCAAGCCGACTCATCCGGGGTCGGTGGCCTGTTGTTTCAAGGCCATTGAGGCGATGGGCAAGAAGACCGGGGCTTTCCAGGCAGTCGCCAGCGGCGATCCGCTCGTGTTTCTCCCGGACAATCTCCAGCAGTTCGACGCCGTGCTGATGAACAACACGCACGAGCCGCATCCGATGCTGCCTGTGAACTTCAAGGCACTCAGCGACGAGCAGAAGGCCGCGGCCAGCCAGCGCGAAACGATGCTCCAGAAGAGCCTCCTGGATTTCGTGGCCAGCGGCAAAGGGATCGCGGGGATTCATGGGGCAGTTGCCACAGGGTGGAAAGAGTACCTGGACATGATGGGCGGTCCGTTCGGCGGCCATGTCACGGGCGAGGTCTGGGTCAAGCCGGTCGAGCCTGACCACCCGGTGTGCGCCCCGCTTGACGGGCAGAGTTTCCGGCTCTTTGACGAGATCTACGTGTCCAAGGACCCTGACTTCCGCAAAGGGCTGCGAGTCCTCTTGACCCTCGACTTGGAGAAGATGCCCGATCCGAGCAAGCGTCAGGACGGTGGCGTGAAGGTCGAGGTCTACGGTCGTGGCAAGACACCCGATCTGAGCATTCGCGAGGACGGCGGCTACGTGATCAGTTGGGTCCGCCCGTATGGCAAGGGGCGGGTCTTTTATTGCTCGCTGGGCCACGAGCCGTCGAGCTACCACAACCCACACGTGCTGCGGCACTACCTGGCCGGGATTCAGTTTGCCCTGGGCGATTTGGAGGCGGACGCCACACCGCGCTAGCGCTTCGGATCGGCAGCGAGGAGGCGATCCTGACGAGCAGGACAGATTGCGTTTCTTTTAGGACGGATACGGGTAGAATAGCGTTATGGCGACTAAGCAACCACCATCTGTTCAGTACGTCCAGCCGTATCGCTACTCTTCGCCGAACATCCCCTTATCCGCAATCCGGCGTTTTGCCCGAAGGATTGCCGAGCGTTTCCGGTCCGAGAGATTATCCTGTTCGGCTCCTACGCCTACGGCACGCCGCACGACGAGAGCGACGTCGCCCTGCTGGTGATCATGCCGGCCCACGACGTGGTCAACCAGGCCGTTCGCATCTGCTCGGCGCTTGATTGGCCGTTCTCGCTCGATCTGATCGTGCGAACGCCCAAACAGATCGAGCGCGGTTTACGAGACGACGATTGGTTCTTGCGCGAGGTGATCGAGAAAGGCAAGGTGCTAATCTGAACGACCTCCTCAATTTGCTGGTGCCGCACGACGCCATGTTGGCGCCACTCCGGCGCGCGGTGATCGCGCTGACCCGGTACGCCGTGGAATATCGCTACCCTGGCGTGAGGGTACGACGCGACGGATGGAATCGGCCCTGCGCCACGCGCAACGCGTTCGGACCGTCTTGCGGGCACGGTTGCGTCTGCCGCCCTAGCCCCGCGCCAACCACGGGGGGTCGCGGTGGCGGTCGCCGATTGGCTTTTCCTGGACGCCCTCGTGCGGTCGCAACTGGCTGCTGTGGAGAGAAGGACCGGGATCGCCGTCTCCTTTGGCTCCGTGAGGGGGAATCTCTGGACGGGCGTGATCGAGCTGAACAACGTCCAATTCAAGCGTGCGAAAAACGACGTCGGCAGGTTCGATCTTGCGGCCCAAAAACTCACCCTCGACCTATCGGTCCGCGATCTGCTGATCCTCACCCCGTGTTCGAATCAGTCGAGGTGGAGCGTCTGCGCGGCACGTACGACCGCGTCGGGCTCGCGGACAAGCTGCAACCGCGCAAGTCATTCCGGCTCGGCCGGCTCGTGGTTCGCGAGGCAGCGGTCCAATATGTCGACCAGACCCGCAGACACGGCGCCGTCCAGGCCCAGGTGCGTGTCGAGTCGCTCGTGGTCGAGCCGCTCCGAAGCGACTGGGCTGTCTTCGATCTGTTATTCCGTTCTCGTGCTGCCGGGCAGATCAACGGCCGCCGCTTCTCGATCGCCACGCAGGCGATTCCCGACGGCCGGCAGACCCGCTGGCAAGGCCAGGGCCTGCCCATGGAACTGGTGGCGCCGTATCTCGGCGGGCCGCTGGCCTGGATCACCTCCGGCGAGTTGGACGTCGACGTAGCCGACCGCTGGCAGCGGGGCGACGAGGCCGAGATCGAGATGCATTGGCTTCTCGTGCTGCGCGACATCAAAGCAGAGGTCCCGGCCGACGCATCTGGAACGGTCCGCGCGGTTGCCAAGCCGGTGGTGGCCTTCCTGAACAAACACTCGGTCCGCCTGCCGCTGGAGTTCGAGGTTGCCATCGACCGGCAGCGGTTTCACTTCGCGGCTTCGCCTCAGGCCCGCCGGGTTGGGCCGCGTCGTCGGCGATGCCGTGGCTGACCAGTTGGCCAAGCTCGCCGGCATCGAGCCGGAAGCCGTGAAGAAAGCCGGCGCCGAGGCGTGGTCGCACCTCAAAGAGTTGCTTGACAAGCGTCGAAGGGAGAAGCGAGGATGATGACTCGTTCATGCCACCTGGGTCGGGGGCCACGCCCGTCATCCGTTATGCACCATGGAACCGTCTTTATCCTGGGGTTAGCTCTCCAACGATCGCGCTTCCGTGCCCGCTTTCGTGCAGAATTGGATTTCTGACTTCCTGCGGGCCCCAGGAGGCTAGATCCTTTCGGCACGCAGCATCAAGACCAGTTCCCGCGTCTCGCGTTTCTTGGCACGATTTCCTCTGCCTGGCAGCCAGTCCTTCCACGAGACCGGCAGCGCTTCTCTCTTGGCGGCCTGATCATCGGGCTTTAGCCCCCCTAACACCAACCATTGGCCCGACATCAGATCGGCTCCGCCCTCAATGCGGACGGTCGCCACTTTGGGCATCTGTACCGTTGATTGACGGTTTGGAGCGCGGTTGAAGCATGCGGTTTCTACATCTTGGATCGACGAGAATGTCGCCGCGAAATCCAAGTGTATGGAACTCGGTCGATCCGCAATCGGCCGCAGACACAACATTGTCCCTTCGGAAACCTCACGGATTTGCGGCTGAAGTGCTTCTGGGCCAACTAGTCCAACGACAAACGGTGTCTTGGACGTGTCGGAAACGAAAGCCGTTTGCCCGCTGAAGACGGTGACTTTGGGGCCCGGAAGCGTGCTCGACCGAACATCCTCCCGCCAGGGATCGATCAGCTTCTCGCCCACATCCTTATCTACGATCCGGAACCGCACAGGCGAGTCTTTCTCGATTACCAATTGTGCCCGCGCCACGTGCGTCCCCTCCTGGTTGCCTAATGGGCGATCGAACGTAGCCAGCCCGACCGCATCGGAGGTGGCCAGGGTAGCCTCAGGCACGTCCAACGGCGCCATCGTCCAGTCCGGCAACGCCTCTTGAACTTCCTCGGCCGTTAACGCCACAAAACGGATCTCAATAGCAATCTCGGTCGCGCCGAACCTCCGCACAGCACCAAGCGCTTCAGCGACCTGCTGGTGGCCGGCACGACCGGCTTCGATGACCATATCGTTGCCGGACCATTCGATGCGCTTGGGGACCCGATGTTGGTCGGACGCAGGTGTCGGGACGATCACGGCGCATTTCAACCGCTTGCTCAAGAACTCCCTCGCATCCGATGCATTTAGGCCACGTTCGTCGTTGATCCTGGCAAGGACGTCATTCACGGAGTAGCTGACAACAAACAAGCGAGGCTCGTCACCATTCCCGGCAATTGGTGCGCCGATCACCGGCATAGCAGGCTGACCATTGGCAGGATTGTGGAGAGCTTCACCTTCCTCGCCTGCCGAAATATGAACTGCCGCGCCAGGCAGGACAGCAATGGTCGTCACGAGCGCCGCACCCCAACACCGCCAGCAAGTCCGTCGGTAAACGCTGCGCCCAATCTTCATGATTTGCTCCAGTCCTTCTTGGTTGATCACACGAACGCCGAAAAATGCTGGCTCAGGTGAAAGAGCGATGGCATCAGCGGCAAAGCTGCGCCGCCGAAAATTAGGTGGATCAGGTCCTCGACCGGCTCTCGAATCACGGTCGTGAATTGAACCTTCGGCGCGGACGCGCGCATCATCAGAAAGGGCACTGCCTGGACGATTTTGGCGACCTCTTTCCGCGGAAAGTGCCGGTCGCACCCTCGGTAATCAGTAAAGCACAAACGAACGTACGCGGGCGGATGGTGACATGCATTCGGACTGGCGTCAAGATCAGTTTCAGCGCCAAAAAACACAGGCGCACAGACCGCGCAGAATGGATGAGATGACGGGCGTGGCCCTGCATGGCTGCGCGTGTGGCACTGCTGGGAATCGCGCGGATGCACCAAGCATAACGAGCTTTCCACGATTCCCAGCAGTGTGAGGTGCCACGCGACGTCGCCCGAGCGAACTGCCCGTGCCGCCGTTTTGCCTGCGCCCGGATCGTCACCGCCCCAAAACAAGGCCGCAAGCAGCAAGGACACGCAATGCGATACCGATTCGGCGTTTCCCTTGATAGATGCCGCCGTCTGGCCTATCACGGCCGGCTATGACGGAAATTGCTGATCGTCAGCGAATCCGGGCATGATGACGGGCTGGTCAGGCGTGAACTCGAAAAACGTCCCCCTGTAGTCGCTACGGGCGTTGAGCAGCGATTGCCAAGCAACGCGTCAATTTCGGTAGCGTTCGTTGCTGCGCGGTGATGTGCTGAAAAGCGCTCCCTCAGGGTTCCGGACCTAGTCGCCGATCGTCTCGTTCATCGCCGTCCTTTCCCGGACGCCCATCAGAACATGGAGCAGATCGTCCACAGCGCCAGCCGGGTACCGAACCACGTGCCAAACGATCTCGCGGACTTCTCCCGCTTTCATCCCGGCGGCGCGAATTTCGTGTTCCGTGACGGCTCGGTGAAAATGATCGGCGACCAACTCGACCCGGCCGTCTTCCAAGCCCTGTCAACCCGGGCTGGCACCGATTAGCCGAGCCGGAACGCCGCGGCCTGACCGCCCCAGCGCATGCCGCTCGCGAATCGACAGCACTACATTGAGTTGGCGGGCGAAAGCCGGTAGGATCAGGCGTTCCGATTGGGGCCGAGTACGCGGCGGGGCCGGTCGATGTCTATCTGCACGGCGGGGTGTATCCACTCACCGAGTAAGTGCCGCGGCCTTGCACCGCGATTTGGAGCCCACGGACAATTTCTCCCGGAGAGCAACCTCGTCGGCGGCTTAAGCGGGGTCTTAGGTGAACGGCTCGGTGAGCGCCGCCCGATCCGTGTCGTTTTGGCGGAGGACGAAGCATGACCGTGAACGCAGACTTGGAATCGACAAAGCTTGAATTCATGCGAGCCGCACGAGGCATGCGCAGTCCGACTGTCGTGACGCTCCACGCGGGCATCCCGCTGTTCCGCTTCGCCAGCACCAAGAACCCGCAGTCGGGCATCGAGATCCCTTCGGACCAGTGGGCTCGCGGTGCGTGGTGGTTCCAGGAAGATGACTATCGCACGATTCTGCGGCGATATCAGGCCGGCCAGCTAGGCCTCGGAACGGTAGCCCGCAGCGCCGGCGCGGTGCAGCCGTCCTGGAGCGTGATGAATGTCTCCATCAAAGCCCGCCTGCTGGACGACATCAAAGTGTATGTCGGCAAAGCGGCGACGCAGTATCGCGACGAATTGCCCAACGGTATGTACGTCACGCTCACCGGCTGGCCGGACCTCGAGCAGGTCTACATCCCGGGAATCCGCGCCGCCGCATTCCGCACGCTCCACATCATCCGGCAGAAGATCATCACAACGGACAACTTTGGCTTCCCGGTGGATTGAACGAACAACCGTCATGGAGGCAACGGAGTTCCAGCATCAACGCCTGAACCGCCGCACGCCCCGCATCGCAGCGGGTTGGGCCTGGGCCAGCGCTCAATGCCACGCATCTTGTCCTGCGCTAGGCGTCTTTCCAATACCTGACAGACTCGGCAATCCTCCTGAAGCAAGACGCCCGAGGACGCCTACCAATGCTTCCTCGCGACGGACATGGACGCACTGGTCCTCGGACGGCATATTCTCCGCAAGGACGACCAGGAAAAGCGGATCAGCGAGGCGGATCGAGACGAACATTTGGCCAAATTTCGACTTGACTGAACCCCAGCGAGGCGATCCGATGAAACGCGTCGAAATCAACTGGAATCCAACAGACCGGCAGCTGCGCCAGTTCGGGGTCATCTGGATTATCGCCCTGCCTTCCGTCGGGTTGGTGTGGGGTGCGAGCCTACCGGTGTTACTCGTGCTTGCGGTGATCGGAGTTGGGATATCGGTGCTGAGCCAAGCTTTACCAAGAACACTGAAGCCGATTTTTCTCGCGATGACCGTCGTCGCAACTCCGATCGGAAATTGTCCTTGGCGAGGTCGCGCTGCTACTGACCTATTTCGGAGTGTTCTTTCCCATGGGCCTCGTGTTCCGATTGATCGGACGTGACGCGCTGCACTATCACACAGAACAAGAAATGGTGGTTGATTCCGATCTTGATTGCTTTGGCACTGATCGGTCTTCCGGCGGCTCTCGGTTCAACGGGCGCGGGACCATTTATCTACACGCGGATTTGGTCCATGCGGGGGACGCGCGCCCGCGATCGGAGCGTTGCGCAGAAGATCAGGTTCGCCATCCTTTGCGATCGTTAAACTCTACCGTCAATGTCCGAGTTTTTCGTCCTTGCGCGGCGCCTTGTTCCCGCAGAAGGTCGCCAATCGCGCTTGCGGCATTTGCCGCTTGCGGCGTACCATAACGCAAGCGGGGTCCGCCCGTCCAGCTTGCCTCTTATTGGTGGAGAACGGTGCCATGCCTTTATCGTCCTTGTCTGTCGTTGCGTGTGCGTGTCTGATGTCCGCGGCGGCCGCGGATAATCCTTGCACGAACGGCTCATTTGAAGCGTTGAATCCGCAAGGGATTCCGGTGGATTGGACGCCGGTAGGCAGTCTGGTGGCGGTCTGCTCGGACGC
>Ga0351972_10063_pt1 | contig 50081 bp, 45 predicted proteins | sample TotcelHFGM3001N9_FD_206747 | JGI IMG/M metagenome (GOLD analysis project Ga0351972, IMG submission 206747) | Enriched cells from coal bed in the Powder River Basin, Montana, United States - Total cells FGM rep2 HSBNCT.FGM.300.1.N9 ...
ATGTTTGAAGAGAGGATCGAAGAGAGACTTTTGAACAAGATCCGCAGGGTGAAGCTCCTGATCCTGGATGTGGACGGAGTTCTGACCGATGGCAGGATCATCATCGACGATGCGGGGTTGGAGAGCAAGCAGTTCGACGTCAGAGACGGCCATGGCCTGAAAATTCTGATGAGATATGGAATCGGCGTGGTGCTGCTGACGGGAAGGCGATCTCAAGTGGTCGAACACCGCGCCGCCGATCTGGGGATTACCGAGGTTTATCAGGGGATTCATAACAAGGTCGAGGCCTTTGACGGGATCCTGGGCCGGAGGCAAATCGCCCCTGAAGAGACCTCCTGTGTCGGGGATGATGTGGTGGATATCCCGCTCCTCAGGCGGGCAGGGTTTTCCGTGGCCGTTGCAGACGCGGTGTCGGAGGCGCGGCAAATCGCCGATTATGTAACGCATCGGCCGGGAGGCCGCGGGGCTGTTCGGGAGGTTTGCGAGCTGATCCTCAAGGCGCAGAACCGATGGTTGGAAGTGGCCGTGAGATATGAATTTGCATGAGATTGGGGAAACGCTGCGGCATCGTCTCCCCCTCCGGGAGCGAGGTTTGGCCTTTACATCCGTGGGCGTGGATGGTAGGGGTTCGGAAAGGTACGGGTGGTCAAGGGGGACAGGCTACGGCGTCATGCGCCCCCGGAGATGATGAAGAGAAGAACGAAAACGGCGCTCATCGTCTTGATTTCGGTGGCGATCCTCTCCATGGCCGTGATTTTCGTGATCGGCCTCCGAGTGGCGCCGGAGAAGGCGCTGCTGAAGATCATGGCGGACAAGGTTGACCTGCAGATCAAAAATGTCCATTATACGGAGGTCGGGGACGCCGGCATGAAATGGGAGATCACCGCGGACACGGCGCGTTATCTGAAGAAGGAGAATCTGGCCCTCTTTGAGAAGCTGACGGTCCGGGTTGTGATGAAGGACGGTCAGACGTTTTTGATGAATGGCGATTATGGGCGGCTCCATACCGAGTCTCGGGATATGGAAATTGACGGGAATGTCGGCATCGTTTCGGGGAATGGGGATCGCTTTGCGACAGACCGTCTTCGATACCGGAATGCCGCCCGACAGATCGAAACGGACCGGCCTGTTGTAATGGAAAACGCGAATTTCCGGATCAGCGGCGTGGGGATGATTTTTTATCTGGACGGGAAAAAGATCACGCTGCTTTCGCAGATTCGGGCAAGTTCAAGGTTGAAAGAAGAGGCAAAATAAGATGGCAAATGGTTACTTCCGAATCCTCCTGTGTATCGTCATGGTGATGACGGTCCTCTATCTGCCGGATGAGGTCCGCTGCGAGGCAAGGGAGAAGTCCGGGATTGAAAAGAATCAACCGATTCAGATCGTCTCCGACCGTCTGGATGCCTACAACGAAAAGAGGATGGTCGTTTTTTCAGGAAATACGGTGGCGACGCAAGGTACGCGGACGATCCGTGCCGACCGGTTGACGTTTTATTACAGGGATGATCAAATGAAGGCCGGCGGGTCGACCGTGAGCGGAGGGGGCGAAGGAACGGGGAATCTGGAAAGGATGGAGGCCAAGGGGCATGTTACGATCACGGAGGGCGAGCGGGTCGTGACCGGGGATGAAGCCCTTTTCGAACAGGACGCCCAGAAGATCACGATGACGGGAAACGCCGTCCTGCGCGAGGGCGACAACATCATCCAGGGGGACAGGATCATCGTATTCCTGAACGAAAACAGGGGGGTAGTCGAAGGCGCCGAGAGTCAGCGCGTTAAGGCCACCATCTATCCCGGGGAGACGAAAAAACGGTGACCTATTCCAGCCGGTATCATGGGATCTTTTCATGGGCAAACTGACGGCGACAGGCCTGGTCAAGACCTACAACCGGCGGCGGGTGGTCGATCTGATCGACCTTGAGATTCATCCCGGCGAAGTGGTCGGCCTCCTGGGACCGAACGGCGCCGGGAAGACGACGACCTTCTACATGATCGTCGGACTGATCAAACCGGACGGCGGGACGATCTTCCTCGACGGTGAGGATCTGAGCCGCAGTCCGATGTACATGCGGGCGAGAAAGGGGCTGAATTACCTGCCGCAGGAGCCCTCCATCTTCCGCAAACTGACGGTGCGGGAGAATATCCTGGCCATCCTTGAAACGCTTCCGATGGCGCCGGAAGAGAGAGAGGAGCGTCTCCATCGCCTGCTGGCGGAGCTGGATCTGACCCAAATCGCGGGCAACAGGGCCTATTCTCTGTCGGGAGGAGAACGGAGGCGGGTGGAGATCACCCGGGCGCTCGTAACCTCTCCGAAATACATTCTTCTGGATGAGCCTTTCGCAGGGATCGACCCGCTGGCGGTGGCGGATATCGGAAAGATCATCGCCAGGCTGCGGATGATGGGGATCGGGGTCATCATCTCCGACCACAACGTCCGGGAGACCCTTTCCGTCTGCGACCGGGCTTATATCGTCAACGAGGGGAAGGTCCTCGTAGAAGGAACACCGGAATGTATTTCATGCTCCGAGATCGCGAGGAGGATCTATTTCGGTGACGATTTTAAATTCTGATCGATCATGGAAGGCAGAACAGTCGAAACATGGCATTTGAACTAAGACAGAATCTGAAATTGACCCAGCAATTGATCATGACGCCCCAGCTTCAGCAGGCGATCAAGCTTCTGCAGATGTCGCGGTTGGATCTGGTCGACATGGTGAATCAGGAGATGGAAGAAAATCCATTGCTGGAAGAGGTCGTCTCCGAAGAGGTCCCCGAATCGGAAAAAAAGATCGAACCTGAACAAACCGAGGAAGGCGATCGGGAAGAGAGTGCGCCGGTCGAGCGGACAGAAGAGCTGACGGGCGAGGGTGATGGCCGGGAGGAGTTTGACTGGGAGGGTTATCTGGAAGACTACGGTCCGATGGGGGTCACCTATGATCGGCAGGAGGGGACTGCGCCTTCCTGGGACAATCTTCTGGTTGTGAAAACCTCGCTTACGGATCATCTGATGTGGCAACTCCTTCTTTCCCGTTTTACCGCGGAGGAGCACCGAATTGGCGAGCAGATCATCGGCAATCTGGATCAAAACGGATATCTGGTTGCTACGCTGGATGAGATGGCCGCCCAGGAGAAGGTGTCGACCGCTTTTGTCGAAGAAGTACTGAAAAAAATTCAGGAATTCGATCCAGTCGGGATTGCCGCCCGCGACCTTCGGGAGTGCCTGCTCATTCAGGCGAAGATGACGGGGGATGCGCGGTCTCTTGTGGAGAGGATTATTCTTGGCCATCTAAAAGATCTTGAAGTGAAGAATTATGCCCAGATTGCCAGGAAATTGAAAGTCTCCCTCGATGACGTCCTTGCGGCTGTATTGATCATCATCAATATGGACCCCCACCCGGGGAGCATCTACAATGAGGAACGCATCCAGGCCATCGTTCCGGATGTCTATGTCTTCAAGAGCGGTGATGATTATAAGATCGTCCTGAACGATGAGGGACTTCCACGACTCCGGATCAGCAATTTCTACAGGGAGATCATGGGCGGAATGAACGCCGGTGTGAAGCAGGAAACCGGGAAAAAATATATCAAGGAACGGATCCAGTCGGCAACCTGGCTGATCAAGAGCATTCAGCAGCGGCAGAAGACGATCTACCGGGTAACCGAGAGCATTGTGCGGTTTCAGCGGGATTTTTTCGACCGGGGGATCAGCGCCATGAAACCATTGATCCTGCGGGAAATCGCCGATGACGTGGAGATGCATGAATCCACGATCAGCAGGGTTGTGACGAATAAATACATGCACACCCCGCGGGGCCTCTTCGAGCTGAAATACTTCTTCGGCAGCGGCATTCACAAGCCGGGGAGCGATGATGTTTCATCCAAGAGCGTTCAGGAGGATATCCGTAAGATCATCAGCAGGGAGGATCCGCGCAAACCGATCAGCGATCAGATCATTGTCGCGCATCTCTCGGATGCGGGGATCACCATCGCCCGGCGAACGGTTGCGAAATACAGGGAGATGATGGGTATTTTACCCTCTTCCATGCGAAAGAAATATTTTTAATAAGCGTTGACAAGGCGAAGAGATATCCGTATAGTCCGCGACTTTGCCGCCCCGGCCCAGGGCGGCGAAGGGGGTCGCGATGCGGCATCGTGTCCCCGTCCGGATCACCGGGCTGGTGAAATCAGAAACGGGAGGAATCGAACATGAAAATTTCTGTGACATTCAGGAATACCGAAGGGGAGAACTGGCAGAAGGAATATGTGGAAGAAAGATTGAAAAAACTGGAAAAATATATCGATAATCCGGTGGATGCCCGTGTTATCCTGTCGGTTGAAAAATTCCGGAGCACGGCGGATATCAATCTGATGGCAAGCGGGTTGACCCTCAATGGCAGGGAAGAAGGGAAGGATATGCGTCTGGCCATCGACAATGCCATCGAAAAGATTGAGCGGCAGCTCAAAAAACGGAAGGAAAAGGTGCGCGTATTCAAGACTACTCCTCCACGGGACGGAGAATTTGACGGAGAATCTGCTGCCGAAGAAGGGGACGAATCACCGGATGCCAAGGTGGTCGAAACACGTAAAGTGGTGTTGATGCCGATGTCGATTGATGACGCCGTCCTGGAAATGGAAACGACAAAAAACAGGTTTGTGATCTATCGCGACTCGTCCACAGAAAACGTCAACGTCATTTATCGGCGTGAGGATGGAAAATTTGGGCTGATGGAAGTCAGCCGTTAATTATTAAGGATAAGGCATGAAAATTAATGAGTTGCTCAGGCGCGAGTTCGTTCTTGAGCAGTTGAAGGCAGAAAACAAGCGTGATGCGCTTGCGGAACTGGTCGGAGTTTTTTCACAGGCAAAGATGAACCTTGATTCCGAGGCGATGCTCCATGTCCTTCTCGAACGAGAAAGGTTGGGGAGTACCGGCATCGGTGATGGTATCGCCATTCCCCACGGCAAGCTTCCCGAACTCGCAGAGATGGTGGTCTCTTTCGGCAGGAGTCGGGAGGGGATCGCCTTCGATGCGATGGACGGGAAACCCGTGCATCTCTTTTTTTTGTTGATGGCGCCCGAGAACTCGGCGGGCCAGCATCTCAAGGCGTTGGCGAAGATCTCTCGGATGCTGAAGGATGCAAACTTCCGAAAGAACCTTCTGGAAGCGGAAGGGGAGGAGGATCTTATCCGGATTATCACCGAAAAAGACGAAGAGACTTGATCTGAAACCCGGCGGGGGGTCCCATGAGATCGGTAACGGTAAGGGAAATCCTGACACACAAGGAGCGGCTCGGGATTACAGAAATGATCGAACCTCCCGACGCCTGTGCGTCTGTCCGTCATCTCTTCCGGTATGCCGGCAGCGAACCTGCACGCGATATGATGCCATTGCCCCACTCCATGTTCATCCTTCCACCGACCTGGTTGTATGCGACGAATGAAAACGGATGGGATGGATCTGTTGCGCCATCACCCTTCCGGAACATCTCCTGCTTGGCCCTTACAGCGCAAAGAATACCCGTTTTTCTTCGGAAATTTTCGGAACGGACCGAGACGGCCATCTTTTCATCCTCGTATGACGACGCGTTCCTCCACAGCCGTTTGACCGGCCTGCTTCGGGAGAAGGGAGATCGGCAGGTCATGGTCCACGCGGTGCTTATTCAGGTTTGGGGTTTCGGCGTTCTGCTGCTTGGTGAAAGCGGCGTCGGCAAAACCGCCTGCGGTCTTGCCCTTATGGCCAACGGCAGTCGCTGGGTGGCGGATGATGCCGTCGTTCTTGAAGGGAGGGGAGATGCGGTTTATGGAAGGGGCCATCGGCGAACCGGGGGATGGATTGCCGTTCGGGGGAAGGGGTTTCTCCGGGTGGCCGATCTGTTCGGAAGGGGTGGCCGACTTCCGGAAACCCGTGTGGACATGCTCATCCGGCTTGTCCGCGGGTCCGGGAGAAATGCGGCAGAACATGGAGAGTCATGGCAAAAGATGGTCGGCGTCTCGCTTCCCTGCCGGGATCTTAAAGCAGACATCGATCCCCGGCGGGTGGCCGAACAGGTGAAGGATTGCGTTCGCCCTCTTTTGAGGAGATCATCGACGTTATGGGCATGGCAATAACGGCGTAAGGGCAAACGTTCAGGCCGGATGCACCGGCCACCCGGAGACGGCGGGCCTTTATCGGTCGAAGGGAGATCCGAATGAAACAGATTCGTGTGGTCATCATCACGGGACTTTCGGGTTCGGGTAAGAGTACCGCCCTGCGGGCGCTGGAAGATATCGGCTTTTTCTGTGTCGACAATATGCCTGTGGTTCTGCTCTCGAAGTTTCTTCAGATCCAGTCCGATCCGGCCAAGGAGATCTCGCAGGTTGCGATGGTCATGGATCTCCGGGAGCAGGCCTTCCTGGAGAAGTACCCACGGATCTTCGTCCGTCTTAGAGAAAAAGGCTTTCGGATCGAGATCCTTTTTTTTGATGCCACGGACGATGCGATTCTGCGCCGTTTCAGCGAAACCAGGCGCACCCACCCCCTCGCCCCGCTCGGTTCAATCATGGAAGGCATCCAACTTGAAAGGAAAAAACTGGCTCCGTTGCGACGGATGGCCGACAGGGTGATCGATACCACCTCCTGCAACGTCCATCAGCTCAAGGATGTCGTTCAGAGGCATTTCAGGTCCTCGTTGGAAAAAAGTATGGCGATTCATGTAACCTCCTTCGGCTATCGCTATGGGCTTCCGGTCGACGCCGACATGGTCCTGGACGTCCGCTTTCTGACGAATCCCCATTTCGTGGAGGAACTGCGCAGTTGTGACGGCCATGATTCCCGCGTGCGCGATTACGTTCTGGAATCGGAAGACGGTCGGACTTTTGTCGCGAAACTTTTCGATCTGATGACTTTTTTGATACCCCTTTACGAAAAGGAGGGCAAATCCCGTTTCAACATCGCCCTCGGCTGCACCGGCGGCCATCACCGCTCCGTGGTGATGGCCAACCTGCTGGGCGCCTACTTTGCGGAGAAGGGCTATCCGGTGAATATCGCCCACCGTGATATCGCAAAGTCCTAGTCCGGCAAACGACTGTATAAAAATATTCCAATGCGATCAGCAAGCCGGTGAACATGGACCAGTTCCTGTCGCTGATGCGGATGTGGCAGTACAGACATTAGGCTTGCCTCTTGGGGGATGATTGTATATGCTGTCGTCATATTACGTCGAAATATGACGACATGGTGAACATATGATGCTCAACAGGATATGCAACGCCCCGGAACAGAGCTTCTTTCTTTTGGGGCCGCGAGGGACCGGCAAGAGTACTTGGCTTCGGGCCGCTTTCCCGGATGCCCATGTCATTGATCTGTTATCCGAGGAGATCTACCAGAGGCTTCTGGCGAATCCCGGCCACTTCGCAGCCGAATTACGCTCCGTTCCAGACGGCCGGTGGGTGATTGTGGACGAGGTGCAGCGACTGCCGAACCTGCTGAATGAAGTCCATCGTTTCATCGAAGAAAGACGATTGCGGTTTGTGCTCTGCGGATCAAGCGCCCGCAGGCTGAAGCGCTCGGGTGTCAACCTGCTTGCAGGTCGTGCGCTGCACCGATCCATGCACCCCTTTGTCCCGGAAGAGATCGGAAGCCGGTTTAGTCTGGAAGAGGCCCTTCAGTTTGGGTTGCTGCCGATCGTCTGGGACTCAACAACAAAGGCAGAAACGCTTTCCGCTTATGCCCAACTCTATCTGAAAGAGGAGATCCAGGCGGAAGCTCTGGTCCGGAATCTACCCGGATTTGCCCGCTTTCTGCCGCTGGCAGCCCTTTTTCACGGCCAAATGGTCAATGTGAGCAACATGGCGCGCGAAGCGGGGGTGGCCAGGACGACAGCAGCCGGGTATCTTGAAATCCTTGAGGAAACGCTTCTCTGTTTCCGACTGCCCGCTTATGAGGCCAGGCTGCGGGTGCGGGAACGGAAACTACCCAAATGGTACTGGTGCGATCCCGGCCTTGCGCGTGTGATGAAGCGAACGACCGCCCCCCCGGCGCCGGAGGAGAGAGGGGCCTTGTTCGAAGGACTGGTGGCGCAGTTGATACGGGCATACAAAGATTACCGTTTTATCTGCGACGATATTTATTACTGGGCGCCGTCGGGCCGGTCAGGGATCGAAGTCGATTTCCTGCTGGCTCGGGGGGCGAACCTTATCGCCGTCGAGGCAAAGTCCGGCAACGCGTTCCGGGATGACTGGTGCAAGGGACTGCGCGCGGTGGCGCAGCTCGAAGGGCTCAAGCGTCGCATTGTCGTTTACCCTGAGGGACCGGTCATGAAAACTCGGGACGGCATTGACGCGATGCCCTTCCGGCGCTTCTCCGAAGAGATGGCCTCCGATGACTTATGGAAAGAGGGTTAGCGGAGCGTAATCCGCCTAAATGTCTCAGCGTTTTAGATCGTTGCGGCATTAAGCCGGCGCACCCTACATTCTGCGGACCTGAACCGGCAAGGGACATGGTGATGTAGCCCCTCGAATTTACCCAAAGTTTTTGGTGGTAAGTGATTGTAACGTGCAGTTTTGGGAGAGAGATTTTTCGAATAAGTGGGAGTATTTGTAACTTCCTGACTTGTTGAGGCGTCGAAAAGATTAAGAATGCCGGATAGCAAAGTTGCAATTTTTGCTATCGAGGCATATTACTGAATGCCGGATGAAATGTGGCATAATTGGAGGGATGATCGAGGGTACGCGTCTTTCTCATAGAACTGGCACCCGTACATGCACTTCCATCGCACCCATTCCGCGACGGCTGCTGTAGCCGTGTCAATAATCTTAGCCTTCTCGGCCCCGAGCTCCAAGGCTCTGCTTTAAAAGTCTTCCATGGTATCCCCTTTCGTCCCTCCGTTCCGGCCGATCATGTTTTCCTCTTTGCGCACGTCTTTTTTCTGTTGTCTCACCGCTCGTTCTCTGGGCAACAAAAAAGAGTTTCCTGGGGAGATCTCCTTCCTCGAATTCACCGAGTGTCACCATCTCGTATCCCATCGCGAGACGCTCCACCTTATCCCTGCTGGAGAAGTGGACGATAAAGCCGCCCACCTCCCACAGGTCCTCTCCCCGTTGGATCCCGGTTCGATAATGGGCGTCACCTGTGTGTCTTACGGTGTAGATGTTCAATCCCCCTGGCTTCAGCACCCGGCGGATCTCCTGCGACAGGAACTCCAGCTCGGCGGTGGTGAGGGCCATACAGTAGAGCATGTGGGAGAAGCATCCGTCAAAGGAACCGTCCGCAAAGGGGAGCGGTTGTCTGATATCATGCTGCTGTGCCGTAATCGACTGCGCGAGACCAAGCTCCTGCGCTTTTTTGGTGATGGTTGCGATACTCTCTTTGCTGTAATCGAGCGGGCAGACCTGAAAGCCCTCCCCGGCGAAAAAGAGGGTGTCGCGTCCCTGGCCACCCCCCAGTTCAAGGATCCTGACAACCCCCTCTTCCTTGAACATTGCCGCCGCTTTCCGGGCGGGATAGCTTGGCGCCGTGCCGAACATGTCCGGTATTTCCGTAAATGTGCTCTCCCAGTGCGCCAGTTGGGCCTTTACCGGCTCCTCGGTCGTATTCACACCCTGCTCATCGGCGGCTTTATCCGCCGGCAAGCGGTTCAAGACGCCGTCTCGATGCTCACCTGCATCGCCTTTCGGCAGTCAGCCGACCGCCGCTTTCCTTTGTTGTACCTTGTCGGTCATCGTTCCCCTCCATCAGAGACTGAGGTCGTTTATTTGCTGATTCTAATCTCGCCAAGCGCGATTTTCCCCTCCCGCGCCATCTTACCGATGAAAAAGAGGGCACTCTCTTCCGAAATGCTGAGCTTAGCAGAAATGTCGGCAGGAGTCGCTTTTCCCTTCTCTTTCAGGAATGCGAGGATCTCCTCTTCAACGGCCTTTGCCCACTCCTCAAAAAGTCCTCTCACTTCGGGGGTGGCATAGGCCGCCATGGTCGAGGTCTCGGCGACTGAACCAGTCACCTTCTGCGCCATGGTCATTCACATATTGGGCATGTCGCCCATGCCCTCCATCATCCCCTTCATCATGCCCATCCCGGGGTCGCCTGCTTTTTCCTCTTTCATGTTCGCCTCCTTCACTTGGCTTTCCTGAGCGCCTCGATCTCGCTTCTGAGTTCTCTGACCTCTTTTTTCAGGTCCTCCACTTCGTCGTGCCGGCCAAAGCCGCACATCCCGCTCCGTTCGCTAAACATCCGAAATACCATGACGATCATCACGATCATGAAGATAAACCCCATAATCGGGAAGATGGGACCCCAACCCCACATAGGGTGACCATAACCCCACCACATGCTACTCACCTCCTTTCATCCACCGCCGCATGAAGCGCATGGGCGGAAAGGGGAATTCCATATCTCGCTTTTCGTCATCCTTCAGCGGGACCCCGGCAAGAGACGCCAGTAGATTGATCAGCCGAGGCTCCGTAACACGGTAATAAACAAACGGCCCTCGCCGCTCGGCCGACAGCATGCCGCTCTCGCGCAGGGGTCTCAGATGAAAAGAAACGAGCGTCTGGGGAAGGTCTGTTTCCTGCATGATCTCTGAAACCGTCCTGCTGCTCTTGCCGATGGCGAGAATGATTCTGAGCCTATTCGGATCATTCAGCAGTTTGAAGAGCCGTGAGACAGGCTCCACTACGTTATCGGCAATCATGATATAAGCGGCCTTTTATATGAGTCAACGCTCATGCAGTATAGTTACGGGTACTGCCGTTGTCAAGAATGATTTTTGGCTATCGCACATTTCCGACGGTTATCGATAAACTTTCACTACTTTGATTCTATTTGTTTGGTAGGTGGGCGCAATAAATAACCAGCACATGCCTTTTTGGTTAAGCAGTGCCGGTTGTAATCTGCTACAAAAAAACATCGACCTCCCTTACGGACTTCAATAAAAAACAAACAAGATGTTAACGCTGGAGAAGTTGGAAGGCGCTTGCGTGTTTTGAATGACGCCGGCAGACCAACATCCACGCATAATTCCACACCGCAGCGGCGCCTTATTCCAGTTGTTGGGGACTATTCTTTAAAGGCCGGTCTTAAGAACCCGCCTCCAGTTTCTTCGTCACGTTGTCGGCGATCCAATGCGGATCCCACCATTCGCGCGGGTCGACGAATTGCCCGTGGATCGCCACGCCGAAGTGGAGGTGATCCCCGCCGGCAAGACCGGTTGCGCCGGAGAGACCGATGACCTCCCCGCGCTTGACGGTCTGGTCCGTTTTGACCTGGATGCCGCTCATGTGGCCGTAGAGGGTCGAGAGTCCCAGCCCGTGGTCGATGATGACGGCGCTGCCGTAGATCCCGAGCAGCCCGGCGAAACGGACAATTCCGCCGTTCGCGGCTTCGATCGGGGCATGGACGAGGGATGCGAGATCGACGCCTGCGTGTATACTCTCACCCACCGGTTTCCCGTTGTAAACATAGGTCCGGTGGTCGCCGAAAAGGGCCATCGGCGCGGCGTTCTTCATCCGGAGAAAGGTATCCTGCCAGAGTTGCCTCGGCTCCGATTTCAGGCAGGCGGACTGGATTGTTTTCAGATTGTCGTCGCGCAGCACCGTGTTTACATGGATGAATGTTTCGATGGGTGTTTTCCCCCGCAGCTCCGGGATGGCCGCCTGGAATTCGGGCATCTTCTGTCCGAGAAAACCGTCCGAAAGAACCATCTTGTCGCTGCGGAACTTCCGCTTCATGATCAGGCTCGGGATGCCGTTCACCGTTTCGTTTCCGGCCTGATCCTGGGCCAGGATGCGGATCTGCGGATTGCCCGGGGTTGCGTCCATCGGCAAGGCAAAGTAGGCCGCGTAACCGGGTTTCCCGGCCAGCGTGACCGGGTAGCCGGGATAGAAAAGGTCGCCGACCAGGACGCCCGTCCGGGGGACCGTTTCCGACAAGCGATAGGCGACGACGCAGGTTCCACCGGGATTGATGTGGTTCTGGGTATTGAGCTGGAAGATCTGGGGCGGAAGGAAATCGATCTGAACGGGCCGGACCACCGTGGTCCGGTTGCTCCAGAGGCTGTGATCGACGGCGGTGAGGGTCAGCGTCGCCGGGCCGTCATGAAGTTTCAGCGCGGAGGCGTCAACGGCAATAGAGACGGCCTTGCTCCGGACGCCCGCTTCCGGGTAGTCGACGGAGGAAAGGACCTGGGGCCGATTCTCCTGGGTGATGACGATCTCCGTGTGGCGGAGGCCCCGGCCCGCATCCGTGAAAGTGACGTTCAGGGCCTTTTGCCGGCCGATGACGGCAACATCCGCGCCGATCTCGACGATGGGAGTGCCGCTCTCCCCGACGGTCAGGAAAAACCACACGCCTCCGCCCGCGAGCAGGACGGCGCACCAGACGATATACCAGAATTTCCTTTTCATGGTCTCTTGGCCTCCAAAGATAAACTGGGTGCGGTATAGCGGCTTTGCAGACGCATTGCAAGGTCAAAAACCATTTCCGGACAGGAACCATGAATTGCTTGATATCGCCGGGCATCCTTGCTATAAATCATCCTTCCTGTGGGGGGGACCCTTGATATGCTGAAGGATAGAAAAATCGTGCTGGGCGTGACCGGCGGCATCGCGGCCTACAAGGCGGCCGAACTGGTCCGGGAGCTGGTCCGGCGCGGGGCGAAGGTGCGGGTGGTCATGACCGAACACGCCTGCAAGTTCGTCACGCCGCTCACGTTCGAGACCCTGTCGGGAAATCCGGTCGCCACGAACCTGTTTTGGGTGCCGGGGGAATTCGAAATCGGTCACATCGCGCTGGCCGATTTCGCCGAACTGGTCGTCATCGCGCCCGCGACGGCGAACATCATCGGCAAAATGGCCGCCGGACTCGCCGACGACATGCTGACCACGGTCCTGCTGGCCGCGGATACCCCGGTTCTGATCTGCCCGGCGATGAACGCAAAAATGTATGCGAATCCCGTCGTGAAAGAGAATCTGGCCCGCCTGGTCTCGCGAGGCCATACGATCCTGGAGCCGGGGTACGGCGAACTGGCCTGCCGCGTTGAAGGGCAGGGGCGGCTTGCCGAGCCGTCGGAAATCGCGGAGGAGATCGAGTCGATTCTGACTCCGAGGGATCTTCAGGGGGAGCACGTTCTCGTGACGGCCGGTCCGACGCAGGAACCCTTTGATCCGGTGCGGTTCATCAGCAACCACTCCTCCGGAAAGATGGGGTATGCGCTGGCCGTGGCGGCGCGGCGGCGCGGCGCGGCGGTGACGCTGGTCAGCGGTCCCACCGCGCTTCCCGTGCCGCGTGGCGTCGCCTTCGTCCCGGTCCGGACGGCCGTCGAGATGCGGGACGCCGTCCTGGACCGTCTGGAGGAGGCGACGGTGGTGATCAAGGCCGCCGCGGTGGCCGACTACCGACCCGAGGTCTGCGAACCGGAGAAAATCAAGAAGAAGGACGGTTCCTTGACCCTCTGCCTGGAGCGGAACCCGGATATCATCTCCGAGGTCGCCCGCCGCAGGGGTGATCGCATCCTGGTCGGATTCGCGATGGAATCGGAGCATTTGATCGAGCATGCCCGGACAAAGCTCATTGAAAAGGGGATGGATTTCATCGTGGCCAACGATGTGACCGAACCCGGGGCCGGCTTCCGGGGAGACACGAATGTGATCTCGATCCTGGATCGGGAGGGCGGGGTTGAGGCGTTTCCGTTGCTGGACAAAATGGATGTGGCCGGCGTCATCCTCGACCGGGTGAAGAAGGTCCGGGAAAACAGAGGGGTCCGGAATGGGCGCTGAGAGCAAACCACGGGAGGAGCTCCTCGGCCTGGTTCGCTCCCTGACGGAGAGGGTGCGTCTGGACGGCGAGTTGCGAAAACCCCTCGGCTATCTGTCCGGCGTAAAAGTGGGCTTCGAGACGACCGCCGTTCATGCACCGGCGCCGGTCGTGGAACGTTCCGGCATAGACGTTTCCGGTCCGGAGCCGGTTGTGGAACGTTCCGGGGTGGACGTTTCCGTTCTGGATCCGGTTGTTGCAGAGCTTGGCGACTGCCGGCGCTGTCCACTCGGCGCTCTCCGTCACCGGCTCGTCTTCGGAGAGGGAAATCCCCGGGCCGATCTGGTTTTTGTCGGCGAGGCGCCGGGGGCGGATGAAGACGCCCAAGGAAGGCCGTTCGTCGGTCGCGCGGGGCAGTTGCTCACGAAGATCATTGCCGCGATGGGGCTGAAGCGGGAGGATGTCTATATCTGCAACATCCTGAAGTGCCGGCCGCCCGGGAACCGGAATCCGCTGCCGGATGAGATCGCGGCCTGTGAACCTTTTTTGATCCGGCAGATCGGGGCGATCCGCCCGCGGGTCATCTGCGCCCTCGGGAGTTTTGCGGCGCATGCCCTGCTCAAATCGGAGGCGCCCATCTCCGCGCTGCGCGGCCGGTTCCATCGCTACCAGGGGATACCTTTGATGCCGACCTACCACCCGGCCTATCTGCTTCGGAACCCCGGCGCGAAGAGACAGGTGTGGGAGGATGTCCAGGCGATCATGAAACTTCTTCAGGAGGGTTCGTGATATGATGAACGGAAGGAAGGTCCAGTGAAATGAAGAGAGCCACGATGCAAAACACGATCCGTGCGGTTGCGGCGATGGCCGCTCTGTTCATCGGCATGATGCTGCCCGGACAGAACCTTCGGGCTGCGGACAACGCGCCCGTCTTCGACGTGATCACCATCAGCGCCGCAATCACGCCGCCCATTGCCGAGTATGTGGTCCGGAGCATCGACGAGGCCGCGAAGAGCGGTGCGGCGGGCTTGATCATCCGTCTCGATACCCCGGGAGGTCTCGATTTGGCCATGCGGGATATTGCGAAGGCCATTCTGAATGCGCCCTTGCCCGTTATCGTTTTTGTCGCGCCTTCCGGGGCGAGGGCGGCCTCGGCCGGGGTCATCATCACGGTGGCGGCGCATATCGCGGTGATGGCGCCGGGGACGAACATCGGCGCGGCGCATCCCGTCGGATTGGGGATCGGCGGCGGTATGGACAAGACCATGAGCACCAAGGTGGAAAATGATGCCGTCGCCTATGTCCAGGGGATCGCCAACAAGAGGGGCCGGAATGAAGCATGGGTCGAGAAGGCGGTCCGGAAGAGTGAATCGATCACCGCCGAGGAGGCCCTCCGCCTGAAGGTGATCGACTTCATCGCGACGGACCTGAACCGCCTGATCGAGCAGGCGGACGGTCGGGAAGTTGTTCTGGCCGAAGGAAAGAAGATCCTGAAGACGAAAGGCGCCCTCCTCAATGAAAAAATGATGGGCGTCCGGCAGAAGGTCCTCTCCGCGCTCAGCGATCCGAACATCGCCTACATCCTGCTCTTGATCGGCCTTGCCGGCCTCTACTTCGAGTTTTCCAATCCCGGCGCCATTCTCCCCGGTGTGATCGGCGGCATCTCCCTGATCATGGCCTTTTTCGCGATGCAGACCCTGCCGGTGAACTATGCCGGAGTTGCGCTGATTCTCTTCAGCATCATCCTGTTCATCGCGGAGATCAAGGTGATCAGCAACGGGATCCTCACGATCGGAGGGGTCGTTTCGCTTGCAATCGGGTCGCTGATGCTCTTTCATGCCCCCGATTCCTCCCTGCGGATCTCCTGGGGCGTCCTCATCCCGGCAGTGTCGATCACGTCGCTCTTCTTCATTGCCGTGATCGCGATCGCCCTGAAGGCGCAGCTCCGGCCGCGGCAGGGAGGCAAAGAGGGGATGCTGGGCGAAGAAGGCGTGGCCGTAACCGATATCCATGCGGAGGGAAAGGCGCTGATTCACGGGGAGCATTGGAACGCGATCAGCGACGTTCCCGTAACACGGGGGACCAACATACGGGTAACCCATGTCGAAAATCTGAAAGTCAAGGTTGAACCCATCGAAAAATAAAAGGAGGTCAGTTATGTCAGGTATGTACCCAGTCATCATCTTGGTTGTTCTGGTCGTCATGTTCCTTTCCTCGGCCATTCGGATCCTCAACGAGTATGAGCGGGCCGTCATCTTTCGTCTGGGGAGGGTCATCGCCACGAAGGGCCCCGGACTCATCATCCTGATCCCGATCGTCGACAAGATGGTCCGGATCGACATGCGGACGATCACGATGGATATTCCGCCGCAGGACGTGATCACCCGGGACAACGTTTCGATCAAGGTGAATGCCGTCGTCTATTTCCGGGTCATGGACGCGAACGCAGCCGTGATCGATGTTGAGAATTACCTCTATGCGACGTCGCAGCTCTCCCAGACGACCCTCCGGAGCGTCTGCGGCCAGATGGAACTGGACGAGATTCTCTCCGAACGGGAGAAGATCAACCTCCAGCTCCAAGAGATCCTCGACCGCAGCACCGAACCCTGGGGAATCAAGGTCTCCCACGTCGAGGTCAAGCAGATCGACCTCCCCGAGGAGATGAAACGGGCCATTGCCAAGCAGGCCGAGGCGGAGAGAGAACGGCGGGCGAAGGTGATCAATGCGGAAGGGGAGTTCCAGGCCGCCCAGAAGCTGATCGAGGCGGCGGCCCTGATGGAAACGCAGCCGATGTCGCTGCAGCTCCGCTATCTCCAGACCTTGAACACGATCGCTGCAGAGAACAACTCCACGGTCCTCTTCCCCATCCCAATCGATATGTTCAAGCCATTCCTGAAGCTGGTGGAGAAAGCGTAGCGAGCCTGGACGGGGAGGGCCGCGCCCTCCCCGTCCCGCCACGCTTCCCGCGCCGCTGATCCGGGCGGGATTCATATCTCGATGAAATACTTCATAAATAATGATGATCCCGCTCATGAATGATCACCCGATTCCTTCGCCCGGATCCGGCTTGAAATGCCAGCCCGAAACTCTGCTGGTCCTCTGCGATTTCGATGGGACGGTTTGCCGCGTGGATATGGGCAACGCATTCCTGGAGCGTTTCGCGGAAGGGTGGGAGGAGATCGATCGTTCTTACGCCGCGGGGGAGGTCGGCTCCCGGGCCGCCTACAGCCGGATCGCGCCGCTCTTTCGGGCGAACCGGTCACAGGTGCTGGACTTTGTGCTCCGTCGTGAACGGCTGGATCCCCACTTTCCGGAATTTTTACGTTTCTGCCGGGGGAGGAAGTTCGATCTCAAGATCGTCTCCGACGGCCTCGACGTCTACATCGAAGCGATCCTCCGTAAATACGGCCTCGATGTCGAATTCTACTCCAACCGTCTCCTCTTTCGGGAGGATGACCGGATCGACTTTGCCTTTCCTCTGGCGAGCGAGGCGTGCGGGCGGTGCGGGACCTGCAAACGCTCCCTTCTCGACCGTTTCCGATCCGATTATGACCGGATCATCTACATCGGCGACGGTTATTCCGACGTATGCCCCGCCCGCGTCGCAGATCTGGTCTTTGCAAAGCCGATCCTCCACGAAATATGTGTGACGAACGGCACGCCCTCTCTTCCATACCATGATTTCGGCGATATCCGCCGCAGCCTGGAAAAAAGCATCCCGGATGGTTCTTAAAGAACGGCAGGTAAGGAAATCCACATGAGTATATCCGTTGTCATCGTTTCCTATAATTATGGCATGTATGCCGCACAGGCGATTGACTCTATTTTATCTCAGACCAAAATGCCCGATAGGATTTTATATGTGGATGATTGTTCGGAAAAGAGTGATATCGGGTGTGAGATCGCGAAGATATTTGGGGTGGAGGTCTTGAGGAGAGAAGAGAACTACGGTGTGCTGAAGAATTTTCAGGATATCCTGTTTCACCAGGTCAAAACCGATAGAATGATCATGCTGGGGGCCGATAATTGGTTCAGAAACGACGCCCTTGAAAAGATGGGCGCTGAAGAGGCCGATATCGTTTCTACGGATTATTATACGACCGGCTCTGGCGTAAAAGAGACGAAAATAGCTTCCAATCCGAAATATGTTTACGAGAATGGATATTATGTTCGAAAATTTCCCCATTATGATTCATCCGATACGGTAAGAAAGAAAATACAAAAAAAGAATTTTATTCACGGCAGCAGTTTGTTTGATGTCCGGATGTCCAGAAAATGCGGCGGATATAAGATCATGACTCCGAACAGCAGCGGAAAATCACTCTGTGAGGATTGGGGAAACTGGAGAGGGATGATCGAGGGGGGGGCCAAGGTCAAGCATATCCCGGAACCACTGCTCTATTATCGAAAACACCGATTCAATTGGGGAGGGATTTGACGATTTAAATATGAACAAGCTGCCTGAAGCCGTATTCCTGCAAACCATAAACAGGTGCAATGCCCGTTGCGTGATTTGTCCGTACAAGGACACCTATGTTCATGCGCCGGCGGAAGTCATGCCGCTTGAATTGTATGAAAAAATATTGCATGAATTAACCCCTGCCTATGAAGGCCACATCGGATTGTATCTGCACTGCGAACCGCTGTTGGACAGCCGATTGCCGGAACTGATCGCCTTGGCGAAGGAAAGGTGTCCAATGTCCTGTGTCGCCATATCGACCAATGCATCATTGTTGGATGAAGAAAACACGGGCAAAATCTGCAATTCTCCGCTGGACTCGATAACCTTCAATATCAATGGCGGAACAAGGGAAACATATGAAAAGATGATGCCGCCGTTGAAATGGGACACGGCCATTGGCAATATTGAAAGATTTTTAAAACAATATAAAAACCGAAAGGATATCAACTTTATAAAAACAAATGATAACTTTCAGGAATCGGAATTATTAAAAGCAATATTTCCCGATGTAACGGTCGTAGACCAATATTGGGCTGTGAACAGAGGCGGCAGTGTCGCCATCAATAAACCGGAAAATGCCAAAAACAGGTTCAAGTCAACTGTGAAGAAATGCAAACAACTATCAGCCAATTTATCGATCACATCCGATGGAAGCATATTGTTATGTTGTAATTGCTGGGCGAAGCAAGTTGTTCTTGGGAACGCCCATGATTCAAGTATTATGGATCTCTGGAACCATAGTCCGCTGAAACATCATAATCACCCTGTTTGTAAAAAATGCTGTTAAAAGGGAAACATATTGAGCGACTCCGGAAACGTATATATTTCACGAGGCAGAAGTTTAGCGGATTTTAATGCCAAATTCGGCAACCGTATCGTTGAAAATGCACTGAGAGATGCCCTGGCATCTCATGAATCGGTTCGTCTTCTTGAAATTGGCTGCGGAGAGGGCAGGGTGTTGATGGAATTACGGAAATTATTTCCATCCATCGAAATACACGGTATCAATAAAAAGCCATGGCCGGCGATGACAGGGCAAAAAAACCTGATGGACACGGCAGTGAAGTATCGGATCTTTTCAACAGAAGAGGCAAGAAAAGTTGCGTTGCCCATTCTTCATTTTTATGATGCCACCCGGTTGAGGTTCCCTGATCATTCTTTTGATGTCGTCATCAGCCAGGTATCGATTTATCAGTTTAAAAGGAAGGATCTATTATTCAAGGAAGTCTGGAGAGTATTGAGAAAAGGTGGACGGGCTTTTCTTCATATCGATTCAATGTACGAAGGTTATCCGGATGTACTCAATCAGGAAACCCCCAGATTCGTTATCTATAAGGAGGAAAAGTTATATCCGTTCAAAAGATTCATTAAAGAGGTGAGAGAGAAAGATTATAATATTACATGTAAAATTGCATTCGGAAAACAAAGAGACGATGAAAATTTAAAACGGACCTGCATGGTCATGCATAAAAATATCGATACGGAACTTCATTTGGATCTCACCTTCGACGAACTTTCATCCTTCGATATATCTGCGTTGGGGAAAATATTTAATGGAGACAAGATCGTGGGTTATCGAAGCGTTTATCAGCTAAGCAGGGCTGAATAGACGAACCGAACCCCAACATCCAACTCTTCATAAAAAGCAGGAACGAAATAGCCTCATACGACCCATTTCCTGGTAAACTGGATGGCCCGTTCGGCATAGGTGTGGGTCCGGGCAATCTTTTGCCCCTTTTCCATGAGGCATCGACGCTTTTCGGAATGATCCAGATAATATTCCACGATTTTTTTCAAATGTTCCGGGGATTCATATTCAGGGACGGCATCTTCAAACAGCGGAGCGAGCCCCTTGTTCTTGCCGGAGATCACAAAGCCGCCGCTTGCGAGTATATCAAAGACCTTGTTGGAGACGAATCCCTCTCTCTCCATATCGGGGTGATGGTCATTCAGCGTAATTTTAGCGCTTGCATAAAGTTCCTCCAGACGTTCATAATCCCAATATCTGCCTCCATAATTTTTGGGGGGCAGGATCCCTTCCCAGAGATTGCCCCATACCTTGAAATCGAGGCCCGTGGCGATCATATCCCCGACAATGGCGCGGCCGTCGGACCGGCTTTCTCTGGCATTTCCCAAAAAAATCATGTCATGCTCAACGGGGACTTGAACGGGGGTTTTGGAGGTACAGGCAGGCATAAGTTCAACATTTAAATATCCCATTGCCGTGAGGGTTGGCAGAAAATGGGATGACGCGCAAAATATGTAATCGAAAGGTCTCAAATTCTCGGTGGTGGCCATGTCCGGATGGGAGTGGAGCCACACCATGTTCAGGGCAGTGTCATCAACGTTCCTGGCCGGTGATCCGAAGAGGTGGATGTTGATGTCCGGACGGGCTCGGCCTTGCTCAAAGCCAAGTCCGGATAGCTCCTTTCCGAGCTCCTGCCTAACCCAGTGATCACCCCACAGGAGGCGCATTTCGGGATCGGTTTCTCTATCGGAATGCGTATGGATGCCTATGGAGACAGCCCCTTTTTTTTTGCGAAGTCGTTCGATTTTGTCCCTCGTCTCCGGCCTGCACCTCTGGTGATTTTCTGGATCCAGCAGGATGAGCAGATCGAGCGCTCCTCGATGGCGAGGCTGGATGAGAAGGCATTTACGGACCATATCCATGGCGGCCTGACGCTCATGATGATTCCACGCAACAAGGGCCGCATGGTGAAGTGCGGTTACCGAATCGGGCTGTATTTCAAATGCTTTTGTAGACCACACCTCCGCCTTTTCGAGCTCCCCGCTATGGAAAGAGATCTCCGAGAGCATGTTACAATGGCGTGCCGTACAATCAAGGCTCATATGGACACACGCCTCTTCAAGCTCCGACATGGCCTGAGGAAGTCTTCCCCTGGAGAGCAATTTTGTATATCGATCCATCATGGGTTTACCGTAAACCGATCAGGCCGCGTTTCCCAAGTTCCCGTAAGAAAAGGGTAACGGCCACCGTGGCTTCCTTCGGATGGAGCCGCTGCATGGCGGTAAAAAGCCGGATCACATCTCCTACCGACCGGCTGCCGTCCAACAAATCCCATACGGTCGTCCCAAGTTCATCCAGTTGAAGCTTTTTTATCCGATCTCCGTCGGATGAGACGCCAAAGCGTCGGAACCATCCGGCAATCCAGGGTCGAATTTCAATGGGATAGCTAAGGAGGAGCAGCCCGTCTTCTCCGCGGGTCTCATGAGCCTGGCGGTTCTTCATGGGGATGCAGTTCATCGCCTCAAAGCGGCTGATTTCCGCACCGCTCCGCTTTTTGTTAAAGGCTTTCATATCCGGTGCAAATCCGATCCAACCAATCCGCTTGAAAGGTCTTATTGCCCTTGGCGCCAATGCCGAGGAGACGGTTTTTCTCCAAAAGATGCCACAATCGAAACCACTGGAAATGGGGATTTCCCGCCATTCGTTCCTGAAACCGGACCCATAGAGTGTCCGGGACGGACTTTTCCCATTGAACCGCAGGGTGTCCGGTCCAGGTTCGGAGACGCCACTCACTTTGTTGAATCCGGGTCGTTTTGGCAGCAAAGGCGCAGATGTCGCCGTTTTCCAGGAGCGCCGAAGCAGCTCCCCAACGGTAAAGCGCAATCTGCTGCCTCTTCGCCCCGAAGTGCATCTCGAACCTTCCGGCCTCAAAACGGTACCGGACCAACCGGTATTCTGCCGGAATCTCCGCCCGGACGTCAAAAATGGACCAACAGACACGGTCATCCGGGCTGTGATCCTGGAAGGAGGCCAGCACACGAAGGCATATCTCGTGGATTGAAGGGGCAAGGCCCCCAAAAAACTGGATCAGGGTGGCATTGCCGCAGGCAGGGCAATAGAGAATGGCGCCCCTGCCGCCGCCCGCCTCTGCCTGCCAGGTAAACCCCATCGCGTTAAAATGTCCCAATATTTTTCCCCATTCGTCGGGAAGGGGGCTCTCTTGAACCGTGTTCCTGTGAAGGGCGTTCAGGCGCTTTAAGGCGGTCTTGTGGGAAAAGCGTCCCTTGATCCTTTCCCACTTGATCTCCAATGCGGGGCCGCCTTCGTCCTCGAGCAGCAGGTACCGGGGGCCGATCTTCGCCACTTCCCAGGCGGCAGGCGCCAGGAAGCGAACGCCATTCCATGCTATTTCTCTCCATGACATCGTTCCTGTCACCGATCGGTCTTTTTTCGATCAATCTCCCTGAACGAGTCCATGAAAGATTCCTTTCGCTTTCATCAGTTCCTCATAGTTTCCCGACTCGACCACCCGGCCCAACCGCATGACCAGGATGTTATCATAAGAAGGCAACAGATCCAACCGGTGTATTACGGCCACGACCGTGCATTTTCCCCTCAGTTGGTTTTCAATAAACCGCTGTATAAGAGCCTGGGAGGCATTGTCCAAACCGGCGGTCGCCTCGTCCATAATCAGGATCGGCGGCTCTTTGAGGAAGGCCCTCGCCAGCGCGATCTTTTGCTGTTGTCCGCCCGAAAGACGATCCCCCTTGCTTCCCACTTCAAAATCGAGGCCGGCGTTCATGACTTCGTCCATCTCCTCTTTTTTCAGAAGATCCATGATCTGCGCCAGGAGGGCCGCAGCGGCCGCGGTATGTTCCTCCTTGAGGTTGCCGTATACGAGGTTTTCAAGGGCGGTATGGGAAAACATGTATTCCGTGCCGCAGTGGAGGGAAAACCCCTTCCGTTCGGTATGTTTCAAACGTGCTTCATCGATTCGTTCCGAGGGGAGAATGCATGTTCCGAGATCCACCCCCACCACGTCCTCGATGAAGCGGTGGCGGGCCCGGACGATATTTTCCTGCAACGATTCGGGAATCGACACGATGGCATGTTTGGCCGGAACGTACTCAAGGGCCAGGAACAAGAGCAACTCCTTGTCCTTTCGGTCAAGGGTTCTGGTTCCTCCCAAGAGAAGGCGCGGCATCATGGTCCTGTACGTTTCAAAGGATTCGGGTCGCATGGGGCTTGCATCGAACTCGAAGCTCTCGTTCTCGCCAAGGTCCTCGAACAGGTTGACGGTTTTGCGAGCCAATTCCATTCCCAGATGCACCAGGGATTCATCGAGTTTCATGTCCGCCAGGAATTTTAAAAAGTTCTGGTTGCGGGGAAGGTTCTCCGGCAGGTATTCGGCGGGGTACACGTCCGAAAAAAAGAGGTTGTCGTGCAGGGTTGAATGGTGGAGAAAATTATTCACATCGAAAGGCTCCACCACCTCGGCGAGCTTCTCCCCGAATCTTTCACGGATCAGTTGCCTCATCCAGATAAAGTGCTTCATCATGGGTTCGCAACACTCGCGCGAAATGATCATATTGAGTCCAAACCGCGTCACATCCTCGGCCAGTCCCACCGTTCGGAGCATTTCAAACACCTTTTCCCTGCCCGGCAGGGTCCGTTTGCTCCCCTCTCCCTCTGCAAGGAGCAGCGCCCGGCTCCCATACAGGAGGTTGTCTCGAACCGTCCCGTTGAAGATGAAGGGGTGCTGGGCCACAAACCCGATATTGCAGGTGACGTCCATCTTGGTCAGCTCCCGGAGCTCATGTCCGTCCAGAAGGACGTTGCCCTGGCGGTATGGGTACATCTGTCCCAGCACCATGGCCAGGGAACTTTTCCCGCTGCCGGAAAAACCGACCAGCGCGATCAACTCTCCGGGATGCGCATGAAATGAGACCTCGCTGAAAAGACGTATGCCGTTGTCCAGCCTGTATTCCAAATCTTTGACCTCAATCTCTCCTTTGAAGTGATGGACGGGACGGCCGGTAGGCAGCAATTCAAACTCCGGTTCGAGATCAAAACGCTCCATGACGCATTGATATCGCACCTGCGCGTCTTGAAATTCCTCGTAGTAGGAGATCAATTCTTTTACGGGATCATAGATTTTTTCAAAGGCGGACAGGAAAGCGACCAACGCACCGAGAGTCAACTGGCCTTGAATGGTGAAATACCCTCCCACGAGAAATAGAAAGAAAGGTCCGATGTTCTGAAAAAGGTTATTGTAAAATTTTATCCCGAACTTATACCAATACATCCGCTTCGCGAGAAAAAACAGCCGGTCGGCAAAAAGGCCGAATTTATCCTGTTCCAGCCGGTAGGAGGCGTTGCCCTGGATTTCGTGGATCCCCGATATGGCTTCACTGACCACGTTGTTCATCGAACGGCTCTCATCGACGCGGTTGGCGTTCAAGCGATTGAACCGTTTCTGAAGGATGGGAATAATGATGATCTCTACCGGATAGATGGCAAGGCTGATGAGGGCCAGTTTCGGATTCAGAAAGATCATATAGCCGGCGAAGGTCAGAAGCGTCAGAACGCTGGTGATGGGAACAGCCAGAGCGCTCCCCAAAAACCCGCTCACGGCGCCGAGTTCTCCGATCAACGAGGACATCACGGTTCCCGGCTGGGTCTGTCTGAAAAATTGCAAAGGCAGACTCAGGATGTGCCGGTAGAGTTGATCCCTCATCTCCAGAAGGATCTTCTGCCCGATATAGGCCTGAAGCATATTGATGACGAACTTGAGGGAGCTGAAAAGGATCGCCGCGCCGAGGAATAGTACGCAATAGAGGATCAGCAGGTCTGTCTTTTTCAGTTCGATCGCAATGTTGATGATTCTTTTTTGCAGTTCGAGGGGAACGACGCGAAAAAAAATGCTGGCGAGGATAATCAGAAGCAGCAGCAGTTGCAGCGGCCAATGGTTGTGTAAAATCCATGAAAAAAGAGACCGTTTGGTGACCATGGCATTCTCCTTAGCTGCTCTCATTCCGCAGGATTGATCGGGAGAGTCGAACCCGGGTTGGGGATTTTCCTGAAACAAGACCTTATCCGGGAAAAGATCAGTATGCCAATCGGCTCAGGGATTTAAGGATCAGCGTAAAACCCATCGCGAACATTCCGGTCAAGCCCATCCCGCAGGAAAAACCGGCCAATAGCACCGGGGCGTACTGGCGCCACATGGCCCCGTAACGTTTCAAAAAGAAAAACCGCCCCAGGCAGGCCCCGACCACTTCCAGGATGAGGCCATGGGGGGTGCTCTGTCCCAGTCCGCGAACCACTCCGTAAATCAGCATGACCGGAAGACCGAAGAGGGCCAGCAGGGCATAGAAAAAAATGCCGAGACCCAGACCGGCAAACAGATAACTTCCTTTCAGCGCCTGGAAGAACAACGAGTTCCCTTCCAGCGTGGAGGTTTGCATCAGCAGGGTGTTCAGCGCCTGAAGGTGCCACAATTCCTGCGCATAGGGGTAGCTTCCGGAGGGAATCGGCGCCAGGCGCCAAATAAACTGGGAAAAAAGAAGACTGGCCACCATCACCACGGGAAAGACGACGATTTCCGCCTTGATGATTCCCCGGATGCTGGTGCCGGTTAACTCGATTTCCCGGAAATCCACCGTTGCTTTTCCGTAATTGTGAATGGGAATCGGGGCATACCAGATCTCGATCCCCTGGTAACCGAAGAACCGGGCGCCGGCAATAAAACTCGCCTCCCGGACGAGCGGCAAACTGACGAATTGTCCTGCAATTCCCTCCATCCGCGCGGTGATGTACGACACGAGGGGCGTGTAAAGAAATCCATACCCGAGGAAAAAGATCCAGGGGAAGCTCGGGACCAGCCAGACGCAAAGCCCCACATAGGAGAGCGTTGAAAACACATAAATCCCGATCGCAATCCAGAAATTGAAATCACCGCGACCGGGTGGCGGGTGAAACAGATCCTTCAAACTGCCGCGTCTGCTCTGTCCATTTTGATCCGAACCGCTTCGGCGAAAGGAACGCACGACCTGCCAGATCCCCACACAGGCTATCGAAAGCCCGATGCCGATGCCGAAACTCATGTAGAAATCAAAGTTGTTGGCAAAGACCGTATCCACGGTTCCCATTCCCTGGTGCCAGCGTTGCAGGATTCCCTGATGATAGAGAATCGGATTGGCCGCAATGGTGATGATCAGTCCGATCAATCCTCCCATGACAGCCCAAAAGGGCAAGACCATCCCGATAAACAGAAGCCCCATGTCCAGTTGGAGCCCCATGGCGACCGCCGGAAGCACTTTTTCGGTATGGTGGGTCAGTTCGATCCAGGGGATTGGAATGAGGCGGATCGGCTCGGTGAAGAAGAGGCCCGACAGGGTCGGCAAAAGAATATAGACTCCGCCAAAAATGAGCCCGATGACGCCGCCGATGGAGAAAACGCGCCACTTCCAGTTCTGTTTCTTCTCCTCTGTGGATTCCGCCAGGGCCATGGTTCCCAGAGCCCCTACCGGCGCCATCGGAAAAGGGAGTTTTTCGACGTCCGATGTGATTCGGAAGAGGGCATAGCCGAGCCCGAACTGGTCTATGCGCTGGATGATCTGCGACCCGACCAGCAAAAGGATCGGGACAAGCCAGTCGCGGTGGAAAAACGTACGTTCCGCAAGCGCTGATGACCCGGGAGACGGCGCCACCCATGAAGGGATAAATTCCACCAGGCCCAGCATCCGGGCCGCATCGGACTGGACCAGGTACTGGTTCCATAACAGACCCTGAAAGGGTGAAGCCAGCGCGGCGCCGGCCATGTAATAGAGGAGAAAGATTTCCTGCTGCTTGAGCTCTGTAAAGGAACGCTTGGCGACTTCGGCAAAGAGGATAATGGTGACCCATCTTGCGGCGGGCCCGATGCCGGTGCCGATCACCAATTGCAGGTACATGCTGCCGGGCATCATCAGAAAACCGATGAAAACAGCGCCCACGATCGTTTTCCAGTCAAACCCCTCTTCAAAATGGGTGGGGGCTTTTAAAAGATCCCGGTATTCTTGAAGTTCCTTGTCCTCGTACATGATCAATTCCCGTTAATCCGGCAGTACCTGATAGCTGCTGTCGCTGAACAAACCCACCAGGGCCCATGTTCCTCCCATCAGAAAATCGCCCACGATGAGACCGATAAAAAAATATTGGAGTTTCTTAAACAAAACGACCCCTCCATAGCGCATGCAGATGGCGTTGGAAATCCATCCGACGAAAAAGCTGAACCACAGAATTCGCATGGAAGAACTGTAAGCGGTCAGGTACCCGATCGGATGGAGAGGCCACCAGTAAAATCGGTGATAGCAGACGACGAGGCCCAACATGACCACGGCGCCGACCGCTGAGAAGATCAGAACCCACTCCCCGGGTCTCACGGGCGTTTCGATCAGACTGTATATGTTGTCGTATACCGCCACGGTGGTCCGGGTGGCCCAGTCGAGCTGCAACTCCCGAATGCCGAACTTGTAACACAAGGAGAGCATGGCCAGAAAAGAGACGGCCACGCAGAGAACCAGCGTGATCAGGATGGCACCGAGGATCCAGCGTCTGTTGGCCATTCCATGGGTGATTTTCCGGGCATGGAGCAAGGAGGGCATCAGCGATTCCCGAAGATCGACAAAAAGAACCTTCTGGGTTACTCCGGCAAGAAGAATCCCTGCGGGGGTGAAAAACCGGGGACCGAAAAAGGCGAGGAGCCCGTCCATCGGAGCGGCGGTCAACGTAAAATAGGCGATCCCTCCCTGACAGATGACCCGCGTTGCCACGAGGGAGATCATGAAAAAGGCGACCAACAGCAGAAGGGCGACCGACAGCGGCATCCCGAAGTAGCGGAACCAGATCAGAATTCCAGCCATCCCGAGGACGACGCCCCAGAAAGAGAACCGGATGGAGAACCACTCTTCATCGGTTCGGCCCTCTTTATCGATATAAAAGACCCTGCGCAACACGTCCATGAAATGGGTGCGGGCCAGCCAGAGAAGAAAGAGGAAGAAAATCGTGTAAGCGCCGATCGCCTGCGTCTCCTCGGGGCGGGAGAGGGTTGGACCAAAGGTGACTCCCAGGTCTGCTGAAGGAATGGTGTATCCCAGAATGCCCAGCAGACCGATCAGCAGCGCCCCCATCAGCGAAAAAAACCAGAAAGAAAAGGAAATCTGCTTGGATGTGAGAAAGGCGAAGCCGATGAAGGCTGGATAAAGATAGATTTTGAGATTGTGAAATCCCGAAAAAAGGCCCTGGCTCGGAAAATAGGAACCGGCCAGAATCAGCGTGGGGATCTGAGGAACCGCCGGATAATAGAAATTGAGCCCGTTCAGCAGGTGCAGGAAGAGCGGAACCAGCAACCCGGTCAGAAAAAAGCGATGGGTGAACAATTCTTCCAGGCCATCTTTATCCAGCAACTCATCCATCAATTGAGGGACCTGCAACAGCGGAAAATTCATCCGCTCGTTGTAAAGGGCCTGCCGGCTCAGGATGTTCACGAGGCAGACCATCACAAAATAGCACAGAAAGATAAAGCAGCTCCAAACCAGCAGGGGTCTTACCCAGACCTCCCATGGAATTTTCAGGATCACCTCTCCCCACCCCATCTGGTACCCACCCGAAAGGCCGTTGTAGAGGCTCTCGATCGCCTTCGCGCTCTGTGGGTACCAGGCGACGGGCAACAGCGGTTGAAGAACTTCTCCCCAGCGATTTTCAACGGTGGCAAAATGATACGGCGCCGTCAGGTTGATAAAGAAGGTGCGGACCAGTCCGGTGTAGGCAATTCCGGAGACAATGACCATCAGAATCCAAACCAGGAGGAGCTCTTTCCCGGTTAAGAAGAGGCGGTTCTTGAAAATTTTTCGGACCAGGACCGTAAACAGGGTCAGCCATGCGAGAATGAAAAATGGGGCCAGAGGAAAATGACCTCCGCTGAGCGGCGTCGCATTGCGATAGGCATTATTGAACGGGGTGATGGCGCAAATCGCTATCGCAAGGACCATCCCCAGGATGATCGCCCGTAAACGGACGCCTTGAGAATCCTCTTTGCTCGGAAGATCTTGAGCCACACCGTCAGGTCGGTTTTTGGTCATCTTTCTTTCCTGTTGCTCGGTCGCTGCGCCCGCTGCCTCACGATGCCCGTTCCTCCTGGACCAGCAATTCGCCGTAATGGGCGTGAGACGTTTCGTCAAGAGAACGCCACATCAGAAGCTGCCGCCTCAGTGCGTGGATAAATGCCTTGTTGGTTCGCCGCCAGACATTGGCTTCTCCGGCCAGCCGTTTTAAGAGAATCTTGATTTCGAGAAATCCCGGCTCTTCCCCGGACGGACAAAACTGCATTTCCACCTGCTGCTTGATGCCGAAATCAAAAGGCGCCAGCCACACCTGCGTGTAAAGCCGGAGGCACGCCTCCCCGCAGTATGGATCATCGGCATTCGGGGGTGTTGCGCCGCCGGTGATCGGCGGCGAAGGGCATACGAAGGCAAAGTCAATATCCCCCGTGGAAAAAACACCCTGGGAAACATCCTGGAACCCCTTGAAATATTCATAAAGATAGCCGCCGGTACTTCGGTGTTCCTGGTATTTCATCAAAAAAGGGAGGGTGATTTCGAGCAGGTTCCCATCCGATTCCGGAAGCTTCCATGAGCGATTCACGTCCGGTATCGCGATTTGCGCCGCAACCCTCGATGGATAGATCACCGAGACCAACACCACCAGAATCACCAGAAACATGGCCGCCACCCCTGCCAGGGAAGAATAATTGACGGTGATGCCGGCCCAGAGTGAAGAGGTCGCAAAAATGCTGGCGGTGGTCTGGGCCAGAAGATAGCCGAGAACCACGCTCAAAACCGCAAAGGCCATAGCTTCCGCGATAAAGAGAAAGGAGACATGGGAGGGCGCCAGCCCCACGGATGTGTAGATGGCGATTTCCCGTTTCCTTTCGTAAACACTCCCGATCATCGTATTGAGAACGATAAATACCGAGATGATGAGCGGGATGACGATATTGGGAACACCGCTGTATTTGTTTGTATTTCTGGCGCTGTACAGGAAAGTCCCTTCCGGCTCTCCGGAGAAGATGGAAAGTCCGAACCGGTCCGTCAGTTCCTCGGCCATCGTCTGAAAGTTGATGGATGACGTGGAGCGGGCCGCCACGCTTTTGAGACGGCCTCCGGCAGCCAGCAGGGTCCTGTAGGGAATGATGACGGTAAGGTCTCCTGAAACATGTTTATAGCGGCTTTGAAAAGCCTGAACATCCGCGCCGGATTCTGCGGCCTCCACCTCCACTTCGGTGATTCCCGCATAGACTTCGCTGGGAAAGGTAACCGGCGTTAAAAATTCACCGTCCAGATCCAAATGCTTCTCGAATTTTTCCCCCGAAAATATTCCCACCACATCGAAGGGCGTTCCCCAAAGCAGAATGGCCGTCTTCTGCGGGCGGTCGAGGTCGATGCCAAGATAGTTGGCCATCCGCTCCGACAACAGTACGGCATGCGTATCCTCGTCCTGCAGCCATCTTCCCGTTACCAGGGCTTGATCGATCTGGGTGACTCGCGCCTCTGCGCTGCCAAGGCCGATGAGGCCCTGGGCTTCCTGAGACCGCTCTTTGTATCGCACCTCCATTCGGGTGGTGCGGGTTCTGTCCCCGGCCTCCAGCCATATCCGAGGCGTTACCTCGCCTTTTCCTTCGAACGCGTTGGAAACGATTCCGAGCGCTTCCGGGGGAAGATTCTGCCAGTTGAGATTCTTCAACAGGAACCCCTGATAAGGCGCCTTGCTCTGATACCACAGACGCCCATGTTGCCGCATCGTTTTGACCGTGGTGAAACTCATGATCGTGAAGGTCAGAATGATCAGGGTCATACAGGTGAGGGCTGTTCTGATTCGACGCCGCCGAAGGTTGCTGACCCCGAGGAAGAAAGCGGCGACGAAAGCCTTCCAGGGACTGATCTCCGATGCCTTCATATGCCCGGCCTGTCGCTGGAGACGGGCCATCTCCCCTTCGAAGCGGAAAAAGATGATCAGCGTCACCATCAGGGAGAGCCCCATGATGAAAAAGGCAAGAATCACCACCATGGGGCTGTAGGCAAGCTGAAATGCCGGATGGACTTGATAAATGATCGCAATCAGCAGAATCAGGATCCCGAAGAATGCGACGACCCTCTTGTAGATGTCCGCGTAGCTGAAAAGCAGCCGCTCCAGGCAAAAGGCAAACGGGACGAACAGCGCGATGTAAAACAGGACCCCGAACAGGACATCCTTCTGAGTCGCCTCCACATGGTCGTAGACGCGGATGGCCAGCGCCCAGGATCGTTGTGCATCTTCGCTGAATTTGTCGAATTTTTTTTCCTTCAGCGCCTGTGTGGCCTCTTTGAGGGCGGTCGTTCCTTCCTGATGGAGGCTTCGGATCCTTTCATTGAAAATGCCGTGGGTCTCAAGGTTGTTAATCCTTGGGCCGAGAAGCTCCCACATGTCCCGGGCGATTTTCAGATCCGTCTGATGCAACAATGGCCAGTCATCCACCATGTAGCCGGATCCCTGCGGCTGGGCGCCGGATGCGTTGGTCAGGATGATCTTTTTGTTAAACACCGTGTCGGAAAGGGTCATCTTAAACCGCGTTCCGGGTTCCAGGTAAATGGAGGCGATCGTGGAGACGCGGGTGTCGATCCTGCTGAACCAATAACGAAGCGGCAACGCCTCGCTCCGGGCGTCCAGCAGTTGTATTTTGGTCATGTAGCGAAAGGTGCGCGGCTCGATCAGGTTGAATATCGTGGTTTCCTTGCAGGCAAACATGACCAGATTGGTCTCCATCGCGTTTCGCCGCATGGCGACCCGGTAGGCGCGAAGTCCGGTTTGCTTCTTGTCCACCGACCACTCCACGGCGCCGGTCTCTTCGTGGAATCGATATCCTTCCAGGATGACATTGTCCAGAAGATGTCTTCTGTCGGCAATCCCCCGGATTTGAAAGCTTCCCATGGTATCCGTCATGGCATAATACCGCCCCGGCCCGTGATAGCCCAGGATGATGCTTCCGGGCGCCGGTTGATCGGCAAAGAGCTCGCCGTACCGGAGAAAATTGGCCTTGCCGGTTAATGTCGAAAAGCCGTTGGCAGGCATGCGCCCGGTGTGGAGTTTGGGCGCGCTTGCCATGGAGCTGATCAGGCCGGACACCAAAAGGCTTTGCTGTATGGCCTGTTCCCAGTTGATGGTTTCTGGAAGATCGTAAGGCGTCCCCCACAAGGATCGCGCATCGTTTACCGTTGCCAGGGTCACACCGAGGTATCCGGCAAGGGCGCTCACCTCCCCGCCGATGAACGGTTGATCCGGCAGATAGCTTTGCCACGGTCTCTGGTAGCTTGACTGGAGGGTATCCTGATACAGGTTGGGCAGCCCCTGGGACTTTTGAACGCCTGCGGCGTTCCTTTGGAGCACCTCGGCCAGCAGGGAATAGATGCCTTGCCGGCTTACGGTCTCCTTCAGAGGATAAAGCCACCCCTGATTGAAGGCGCCGATGCCGTTCCCGTGGCTGGAGAGATGCAGCGAAACGGCGACGGTGAGTTCCGCCTCCGCCATGAAAGACCGAAAACTGTTGGCGCTTTTGAGTTGCTGCAGTTGGTTTCGCGCATCGGAAAGGAGCGCTTTCTGGTCCTTGATCACGATCGGAATCAACGGATTCAGGACGCGGGTTTCCTCCGGAGTGAGATTCTGAAAGGTGCTGCGCCAACTGAGTCGCCGCAGTAGAAGGCTTTCATGGGCTATCTGCTGAATCATATTCTGCCGGTCGCCGGCGGGCTGTTGCAGCCGAAGCTGGATGAGCTTCCGGGAAATTTTGTCCACTTCGGTTTTGATCCGATCGGTCAAGGCCGCTTCCACAAGGCGGTCCAGATCTTCGTCCCCGGTTTCCGTCAGGATGGAAGCCGCCGGTAAACCCTTTTCCAGGGCCCCGATCACGCTTTTGGACGTTTTCACGACCTCTTCCAGCTTTTTACTCATCTTTTTCAGGTCGATGGACCTGGATCGAAGGCTCCAGAACAATTCTCTCATCCCGGCCAAAGCCTGGGCGTGACCGGCGGTGGCCACCAAAAGGACGGGGCGGGCCGGAGGATTTTGTTTCAAGGCGCGCGCGAGTTCAAGAAGCGTGGCCACACTGCACGCCTCATCCGCTCCGGGCGAGCTTCCTGGAATCAAGGCCGTGCTGTCGTAAAAGGCCTCGACCATGACCAATTCCTTCTGAAGCTTGGAATCGGTGCCGGGGATCAGCGCAAAGATATTCTCTCCGGCGGCCTCTTCCCATGTCATCCTGGAAAAAAGCCGGGCCTGGCCGGCCACGACCCCTTTCGAAGCGGTTTCAAAACCACCGAAGAGCTCCCTGGCCTTTGAAAAAGGAATCCAGAAACGGGGAAATTGAATGGGGGAGAGTTCGATTTTGTCTTCAAAAAATGTCTTATCCGTCGGGCCCCGATCCACATAGATCAGGGCTTTTGCGCCAAGATTGGCCGCATGCAGCCAGTTTTTTCCGGAGCCCATTTCCATCAGGATCACGGCGCCGGAGATCTCTTTGTCATTAAAATCCTTGAGTTCCCCCGCGCCGACATAGACCAGGGGGCCTTCCAGCCCACTGGAAGGAATGGCCTCCGGCGTGATCGCATTGGCCTGTATCGGATGAATGTCTACAGAGAGATTTTTATCCGGCAGAACGAGAGAGCTTCCGCCATGCCGAACCACGGGCACGGAAAATCGATGCGATCCCGTGGAATCCAGTCCCAGATCGGAGAGGCGATTCTTGATGAGCTTGATGGTCTCCCGGTTGCCGGATGTACCGGTGCTTCGGTCCCCGAAGGATGCCAATGTGTTGATGATACGCGTAAAATCTTCCGATACGGCCGGCTTCGCCTGGGCCGCCACCGGGAAAAACAGGACAAGGCTCCACCCCAGAAGTCCGAAAACAACCGATAAAAGATGCCTCAGGGGTTTGGGGGATTTGTTCACAACCGCCACCTTCATACGGGTTCTCTCAGAATGATCGTTATCTCCGGGTGTCGATCTGCCCCACCGAGATGGAGAGTTCGTCGCGGTTTTCGATGCGTTCGATGCGGCCGTCGCGAATCCAGACCACCTGGTCCGAAACGTTCAGCATCTTGATATCGTGGGTAGCGGAAATGATGGTCACATTTCGATCGCGGCTCAGACTCTTCAACAGGGAGATGATCTCCTCCCCTGTCGTCAGATCGAGGTTTCCGGTGGGTTCATCGGCGAGGATAATCGCCGGGTCATTGGCAAGGGCGCGGGCAACGGCCACCCGTTGCTGCTGTCCCCCGGAAAGTTCGGAGGGTTTGTGGCGGAATCGATCCCCGAGGCCGACCAGGTTCAAAAGCTGAATGCCCTTTTCCACTGCCGCATCGTTGTGCATTCCGGCAAAAATCATCGGGAGCGTGACATTCTCGAGCGCGGTCATCACCTGGATGATGTTGAACGTCTGGAAGATGTACCCGATTTTCCGGCAGCGGAGCCAGGCCAGTTCATAGGCATCCAGTTGGGCGATGTCGACCTCGTCGATGAAGACTTTGCCGGAGGTCGGTTTGTCCAGTCCTCCGATCATGTTAAACAGCGTGCTTTTCCCGGATCCGGACGGACCCATGATGGAAACGTATTGGCCGACGCCGATGGAAAGGTCCACCCCTTTCAAGGCGAGGACCTCCGTTTTACCGAGTTGAAACGTCCGGGTAACCTTGGATACGCGAACGATATTCCGGAGCTCTGCCATACGTGCAATCCTTTAGCTCAGTGTTCCACCCTCATTGCCTCTACCGGCAGCATCCTTGCGGCGACCATCGCCGGATAGAGAACTCCCAACAGGCTCAAGAAGCATCCCACACCCGTCGCAAGCAGCAGGGATCCCGCCGCTTCAGTCCATGAAAGGCTCGTAAAAACCACCGTGCCGAAGCGGACGACCGCGCTGAGCAGGGAAAAAAGCCCACCGGAGAGCGCGCCCATGGCGGATCCCACAAGGCCCTGCATTCCGGCTTCCAGCAGAAAAAGCCTCAGAATAAAGCTGTCCAGGGCGCCGAGGCATTTCATCGTGCCGATCTCACGGAACCGCTCGGTTACCGCCATCAGTTGGGCGTTGACGATACCCACCACACACACCAGAAGCGACAGGATCACAATCCATCGCATCTTGGGGCTGCTTCCCGCCCGGGTGTCCCCGGGGCGCAGATCGTAACCGGAACGGTTCAGCGCCTCACGCAGGGCGGTATCCTGTGTTCTTAAAAATCCGTTCGCAATGTCATTGTTGACATTGACAAAACTCAGGAAGGAGACGGCCAGGATCAGGCTCATGGTGGTGATCAGGGAGCGGAAAAAACGAACCCGTATGCTTTGCCAGGAGATCTCGATCGACTTTTTAAAGGGTAAAACGACGAGCCGATCCGGATGTTTGACAGACATTTTTTTTGATGATGAAAGGTGCCGGTTGTTCAAAGGTGATCCCCTCCCTTGCAAAATTCTCTACCAGAACAAAAGATGCGTGTAAAGGGTAAAAAACACCTATCTATTGGCTCGCCTGTACTTTAGAGAGGGCATGCAAATCTCCAAAATCGACGGGACGAAAGCGTCGTTGTTTGAGCAGCGCCTGAATGAAAATCTCAAGAAAAACAAATGCCGCCTCGTTCATCCGCTGGTGGTGGATCATCATCCCGCAATGGTTCTGAGACAGGGCGCTGCGGATTTCTGAAAAGAGGCCATTCCACCCTGAAACCGGATCTTCCTCTTTTCTCGTATGCAAATCGACATTGACGGCAAAATCCGGCAATCCGTCCGGCGCCGGCGGAAGACTCATTCGGGATCGGGAAACGGCCTTGTAATTCAGATCCTTGAGGAGATCAAGGGTGTTCCGGCTGCATCGGTTCCAGGGAGGGGTGAAAAACGGGGAAAAAGAGTCCCCCATCAAGGTTTGCAGGCGACGTTTTCCGCGGATCAGCTCTTCCTGAATGGTAAAGGAGGAACGGCTTGGGCCGAATTCCTCTTTTTTCCCTTCCGGTTCATGGTTCACATGACGCCACCCGTGCTGGTGCCAGCACCAGAGAGAAGGTTCTTTTCGCCCGATGCTTTCAAGCTGCAGCCACCTGGTCCGGGTGAGCCACGCCGGAACCACCGCCAGGCAAAGGGGCACACGATAGCGGGTAAAAAGATCCATAAGACGAACCATGTTTGTTCCCGGCGCGGCGACATCATCGGCACGAAAAAACAGGCAACCGGGATCTCCGGGGTCAGCCATTTCAAGAGATGAGGAGAAACAACGGTCGATCCGGGATGACAGGTCGGGCGGAAGGAGACGCCATAGTGCAGAGACCGTGCAGGCCATCACACCCTCTCCTGCGCCGCCGGATTTCCGATCAGCCATCTTGCCGTATTCTCGGCGCCGTTCAAATCGATGCCCGCAACGGAGCGGGATCGAAGCGTGATCCCCTGCCGCATGATGTCGCAGAGACGCGGTGGATGCAAATCCTCTTCGGAAAGCACTTGGAGAATCCCAAGCTCGGCCAACCTCATGGCGCGCAGGCCCTGTTCCCGGTTCTGGGGGAAAGGCCATACCAGAGCAGGGACCCGTGCAGCCGCAATATTCATGCAGGTGTTGTATCCGGCCATGCTCACGGAGAGGTCTGCGCCTGAAAGGTAAGACAGGAAGTTTGAAGTGAAGCGAAAAATCTGTATGCGTCTGTCGGCGATCCGTCCCAGGCGTTCAAAAACCTCTTCGCTGAGGAATGGCCCTGTAAATACGTGAAGGTAGACCGGTTCGTCGATCTTCATCAACCGAAAGGCTTCCAGCGCCGCTTCAAGAAGCGTGTTTCCGACGCTGCCGCCGCCGGCGCTTGCGACGATCAGGATCTCATCCCGCCCGATCCCCAGTTGCCGCCGAAGCCTTGCCCGGGCACCCGGCGCGGGTTTGGGGGTTACATATCCGGTATAGACGATGGGAACCGCAATCTCTGCCAGACGGGAAAAGGTTTCATCCAGTTTGAGTACCTGTGGGTCGGCGTGGATCAGCAGGGCATCAAAATATCGGTTGAGGATATCGATCACCCCTGTCTCATAAGCCGCAGGATCTTTTTTCTCAACCAAAATATCCCGAAGACTGCAGACGACGCGGCATGGGGGCAGTTCTCCGCGACGGATCCCTTCGAGAATCGGATCGATCTCAAAGCGAAAGGCCTTGCGACCGAAGGGATAAAGTTCGACGATAAACCAATCCGGAGATTCCGTCTGAAAGAGTTGAAATAAAAGCTCCTTCCGCTCTTGCTTGACCTGGGCCACCGATTTTCCCCCTTCCGGGGAGTAGAGGAGAGAAAACTCCTCGTTCATCATGAGTTCGGGGAGGTGGATCTCGCGGACATGGGACGGCCGCCTTGCCGGGACCCGGGATCCGCCGGTGACCAGAATCACGTCGTGTCCGGAAAGGGCCTTGCAGATTTCAAGACTTCTGAAATAATGACCGATTCCGAGGACATGCTGGCAATAATAGAGAATTTTCATCGGCTGTTACCGTAAAGGGTCGGCATTCATGCTTTCGATCCGGAGCCCCTGTTCGTCGTGAATCAACCAATGCAACGTCCGGGGACGGATCAGCCGCGGTTCTTCGGGAAGAAACCGGCGGCCCTGCAGGCTGTAAAGCAGGCATTTGATCACCCCTTCATGGGCAATGACGAGGATTCGTTCACCCCCCCATTTTTCGCAGGCGCCGGCAATCGCCTTCAGGCTCCTGTCCAGCACCGAGAGACGATCTTCTCCGCCCGGCGGACAAAAGTTCCATCCGGCCCTTTCCAGTTCCGCCAGCAGAAGCGGCGACTCCCGTTTGATCCGGGAAAGGGTCTTGCCCGTCCATTCTCCCCAGTCCTGTTCCCGAAGCCGTGAATCACGATTCATGGGTATTTCCAGGGCTGCGTTGATCCGTGCCGCGGTTTCCACGGCTCGACGGGCGTCGCTGACAAGAATTCGATTCCATGGGTACTTTTTTAACCGTTCTCCCCAGTGTCCCGCCTGACGTTCCCCTTCGGGGGAAAGCGGCGTGTCGGTCTGGCCCTGAATCCGCCTTTCGCTGTTCCATTCGGTCATGGCGTGGCGCAACAGTCCAAAATGGGTAACCGGATACGGTTCGGTCATTCGCCTCCTACGAGGTTGAGGGGCAGGGAGAACCCCGGCCCATGTTCCCTACGGCGCCCCATCGCCGGCAGCCGCCTCGCTTGGATGTCCGCCGATCAAAACGGTCAGCGCCATTTCCAACTGTTTGTAATTTTGATCCAGGTCATGCGTTTGCCGAACATATTTTTGTCCCTCCTGTCCCATTTTCCGGCGGAGTCCTTTGTCCGACAACAACGTATCGAGGGCCTGGAGATAGGGTTCAAACGCAAAAAGGGGCACGAGAAAGCCGGTTTCCTGATCCCGGACGACCTCCGGGATTCCCCCATTGGCAAAGGCCACCACGGGAAGGCCGCAGGACTGGGCCTCCAGATACACCATTCCAAGGGACTCCCGGATGCCCGGAAATGCGAAGATATCCCCGGCGCTGTAAAACCGATGCATTTCGTTTCTGGGCAGCTTGCCGATGAAGCGGGTTCTTCCCGGAAGCTGTTCGTCGGCCAGCTTCTGCAACCGGTGCTTCTCCTGTCCGTCGCCGGCGATGACCAGATGAACCGCTTTCCCCCGGCGGCACAGTTCACCGCAGGCGCGGATCACCCAGGCAAGCCCCTCGGTTTTGACATCGGGTCTGAACATGGCGGCCGTAAGGATGACCGGTTCCTCTCCGACATTCCAGTCGCGGCGCAAGGCGCTCCGGGCCGCTTCATCAAAAGAGAAATCCTCCGGGTGAATTCCGGGCGCCACATAGCCGAGCCGGTCCGGCGGCAACAGCCGTTCAAGATTGACCATATCCTCGCGCCGGTTGGACAGGACCAACCGGGCGGCGCACAGGGCCCTTCGATTCATCACATACCCGGGCCAGGTCCGCCAGTCCCTCTTTCGTTTGGTCGAATAACAGCCCTGGAACACGACGTAGGGCAACGCAGCCTGCCCGCAGACCGCAGCTCCCAAAAGGTCCGGGGCCTTGTAATAGGTATGGTAGGTGAGCCATACCTGCGGCCGGAATTCGGCAATCTGTTGCCGCGCCCGTCGTCTTTCCCGGATTACCCGAATCCAGAGCCAGGGCTTCCAAAAGATCCATCGGGATCGTAAGGAACTGACCTTTTGAACCGCATGTCCCCGCCTTACAAGGTATTCATACAGACCGGTGGCGATGACCCAGTCGCCGGAAGGCCGTGGATGCTCGAGCGGTTTAAAAGGGGCGTAGAACAAAATTCGCATAGGATTCGTCAAGGATGATTGAATTCTTGCACTGTTTGGCGCAATACCGCCGCAAGAGCGTCGATCAGGGCCTGGTTGTCAAACCTTTGGATGACGCGCGTTCGGGCCGCATCGATCACCTGCTTCCTCAGCGGAATATCGGTCAGGAGGCGGATCAGCGCCCGGGCCATCTTTTCCGGCTGACCCGGCGGGACCAAAAGGCCCGTTTCGCCATCCACCACCAGTTCCGGGATCGCTGAGATATCCGTTGCCACGACCGGGGTTCCGACGGCCATGCTTTCGATAAGGACATTGGGAATTCCATCCCTGTCCCCATTGGGGGCGACTTCGGATCCGAGCACGAAGAGATCCGCATTGCGGTAGTGTTCCAATACCACCTGATGCGGCTGCGAACCGGTCCATCGGGTGAAGGGACCCAGTCCCAGTTCCTTGATGAGGGCCAGAACCCTCTCCCGCTCCTCCCCATCGCCGATGAGGGTGTGCCGGAAAGAAATCCCCTCGTCGCGCAGGATCCGAAGGGCCCGGTATATGGTAGGCAACCCCTTTTTCGCGGTCATCCGGGCAATGGTCAGGATCCGATAAGGGGGGGCCGGGGCGCGATCTTCCTTCTTCCCCAAAAGATCCTGCGAAAAAAAATCGATGTCGATGCCGTGATAGATGCGATGGATCGGTGTGGCCTCTCCGGCGGAAATGTCCTTCAGGAAGCGCCTGTTGTATTCGGTGCAGGTCACGACAAAGCGCGCCCGCTCCATTTTTTCTCGAAGCTGTCGCGGCTCGGAAGTGTAGATATCCTTTGCATGGGCGGTAAAACTGAAATTCAGACCGCTCAACCGGCTGGCGAACAGGGCCACGGAGGTCGGCGAATGGGCGAAATGGGCATGCAGATGCACCACGCCGCTGTTCGGCAAAAACCGGTGCACCAGATACCCGGCCTGGAGCAGATGTTTGACGGTTGCGATTTTTTTTGTACGGCGTAACCGTTTCGCAGCGATCCGAAGGGCTGCAAGATAGCAGCCGGGTCTTTTTTTCGCCAGCAGAAGGTTATGATAGAGCAACCGGGGAAGGGAGGTTAAAAGGGTTTCCGGCAGATAATCGACGGTTGCCCGGATCTTTTTGATGTTTTCATGGGAGAAGTTTTCCCGCGGGCGACGCATCGAAAAGAGATGAAGCGTAAAACCGAGCCGCTCCAGCAGAAGGATCTCGTTGGAAATGAAGGTTTCGGAGATTCGGGGATATCCTTTCAGGATCATTCCCAAAACCGGGGAGTCAGACATGATCGGTCTTTTGCCGTTCTTGATTCAGGAAGGTTTCAAGACGGAAGCGCATGATCTTATAACCGGTCAATTCAAATCGGGATATGGCCTCCCGGTAAGGTCCGGGGCATTCCAGGATGGAAAGAATCCTCTCCTGTAAAATATTCGGCGAAAAGGCATTCCAGGGGATATAGTCGACCAGATTGTGGTTATAGAGGACCTGAGCGCGGATGAGTTGCTCCTTGCGGGGGACTTCCCGCGGAATAATAAGCGTAGGGGTTCCCTGGGAGAGGATTTCGCAAAGGGTGTTGTAGCCTCCCATGCTGACGACCAGATCGGCCCCCGCCAGCATTTTTTCCATTACCCGGCAAAACTGGTAGGTTTTTGCGCCGCAACGCCTGGCCCGCTCATTGACCTCTTTGGTCTCCCGATCCGCCATGAACGGTCCGGTAATCAGTACGCTCTTAAAGGGCAATGGCGCCGATGCGGCTTCAAGCATGTTCAGGTAGGTATCCATTACCGCAAAACCGTCTCCGCCTCCTCCCGTGGTAACCACCACCAGTTTTTCATCTCTGGCAAGGCCCTGCTCTTTGCGAAGCTGTTGTACCGCTTTCCTGTTCGGCACTTTCCTCGGGATGTAGCCCGTGAAGAGCATCTTTTTGCTGATGCGGCGGGGAATCGCGTATTCCTGAATCGGATCGTAGAAATTCTGATTTCCGTAAACCCAGATCTCGCTGTAGAGTTGATGCAGAATCTCATAGATGCCCTTCCTTTTCCAATCCTCCTGAACCGTTACGGCATCGTCCATGATATCCCGAAGCCCCAGGATGGTGCGCGTTTCGGGCATGCACCGCTTCAACCATTTCAGCGTGGGAAGCACCTCCTTTTTAAGGCCGAGCGGCTCCTTGTCGACGATAAACAGATGGGGTTTGAAGGCCTTGGCGGTGGCGGTGATGATGTTTCTCCGTATATTCAGGACTTGGCGGGAGTCGATCTTGATCGAGAGCGGAAGGTACTCCTCATTGGTCTTTTTGATCATCCCCGGAATTCTGACGAAATCCATCCGCTCGGGGAAGGAAAAACGTCCGACAATCGGGGAACCCGTTAAAATAAGGATGTTGATGTTCTCCTGAAGCAAGTGGGAAGCAATCGCCATGGTCCGCCGTATATGTCCCAGACCGTAGGTGTCATGCGAGTACATCAGGATGTTATACGTCGTGCTTTCCTGTTTCACTTGAACGTTCCGATCCATGGACCTATGCGATGACATTCGAATGGGTAAGACATTGCATGTAACGCGAGGAAAATAGGATAAGCGATCCGTTGTGTCAAGGGATATTAACCACAAAATGCAGATGGCCATTCCGACCACAGACTCAAGATCACAGGCGTCCGAAAAGGCGATGGTCATCCATTTTGACCTTACGGTCACGGGGTGATCGCATGGAGCTCCACCCTGCTTTGGGGCGTCTCGTTCTTAGACGGCGGTTTGAAGATGTCGTCGTTCTTCTGGAAGACCCGCTCAACCGGAATCTTGCCCCGATCGATCAGAAAACGCATTACGGCATCCACCCGCTCTCGCGCCAGATCTTCCAGCTCATCCTGATCGACTTTCATATGGGCGAGGATCAGTTTGACCATCTCCGGATCCGGCAAATCGATTTCCTGACCCAGGGCGTTGCGGGGCTTGGGAAATTTTTCCCTGGCGTAAACCGTCTTCAGGTAGGTCGAGTACTCCTCCGTGGAGAGCGGGATCGTCTCCGCGCTTTCCGATGCCGTGATCTGCCGTTCCCGGGCGAGGGCAAGCCATTTTTCTCTCTTCAGCCTGCGGTTGAGCAGTTCGTCCCGGTAGCCTTCGACGTCTTTCTCACGGTCCACGTAGGCCGAAAGCGACATTTTGAGTTCCGGGCGTTCGTTCAACCCCTTGGCCAGAGATTCGAGCTTCTGCTCTTCCGCTGTCTGGAGGAGCGAAATGCCGGGAGGGAATCCGATAACGCTGAGGTCGCTGCCACCGCCGAAGAGGGATGAGAGGAGAGAGAAGGGGGAAGTGACGGCCTTCACGAGCAGGTTCTTGATGACCTGGAAGACAATGCGCCAGATGTTGAATTTGGGATCATCGATTTGTCCCGTAATCGGGACGTCCAGATGGATCTCCCCCCGGCGGTCTTTCAACAGAGCGAGACCGAGTTTGACGGGGAGGCTCGTGGCCTTGTCGCTTTTCACCGGATCGCCGAAGTTGAACTGATCGACCGTAATCCGGTTTTCGGAGATGAGCTTTTTGTTTTCGATGTGGTACCGAAGGTCGAAGGAGAGCTTCCCCTGTTTCAGGATGTACCCCAGGTAGGTTTCGGAGTAAGAACTCATCGGCGACAGGTCGATATCCTTGAAGGAGAATTTGAGGTCGACGAAAAGATCCTCCCGCAGGGGGTTGATCTTGCCGGAGATCGTCAGCGGTGATTGGTTTTCCAGGTTGCCTCGCAGGTCGACGTCGGCCAGCAGCGAGGCCTCGGAGGTCAAACCGCTGATCCGCCCTCCCAGGTTGTAAAAGGTGGTTTCGAAATCATTGGGAAGGTGCTTGTCGGTAAACTTGACGGTCCCGTCCAGGATCGAAACATCGTCGATGCGAATCGCCGGACGCGCCTGCCGGCGGGGTGCAGCCGGCGGATCGGATGCCGTCGAGGCGATTGCATCCGGCACGGCGTCCGGAGCCGGTTTCTCCGCACCGCCTGCCGTTTCCTCTTTCCGGATCAGGTTCTGCAGGTTGAGCGTTCCGTCTTCACGAACGATGATACGCGAATAGAACGCGTTGAGCGAGACCTGACCGATCGCCAGGCGAAGCGGTTTGAGATCCCCATCGATCCCATCGATCTGCAGCCGCTGCCACTTCAGGAGATTTTCCTCCTCGACGGAATCCACGGCGTGAAAGTCGCTGAGGCCGGTGTTTCCGCTGAAGCGCCCTGTCACCGTGCCATCCTTCAGGGCGACATCTACTTTCAGGGCTGCATCCAGCAGGCCGCCGAGGATCTGCAGGTTCAGGTTTTCGGGGTAATAGGGCTCAAAATCGCGGATCGGCAGGCGGCCGATGCTGAGATCACCCCGGTAGCGGAAGGGAAAGGGGGTGAGATCGCCGGCGGCCTTGAGGTTCGCTGCCTTCCCGAAGGTCGAAGCAAACCGGAACCGGGCGGGCCTCGGCGCGGGACCGCTCAGGTTGGTGATCGTTACGGCCGTGTTGCGCAGCGTAAAACGGGGTTTCTGCGGAAGGCCCCGGTCGGTCACGGCGACGTTGAATCGGTCGATCTCGATCCGCTTCAATCGATAGTCAAGAGGTTTGGCCGTTTCCTGTTTTCCCGGGGTGGGCTGCGGCGCCGGCGCCTTGACGGCCCCCGACGGTTGAACCTTTTTTTGCGGTACCAGCAACGATTGCACGGAGAGGCTGCCATCGGCCTCGCGGGAGAGGGTGGCGTTCCCCCGGGAAAGACGGATCTGGTCGATCTCCACGCGGTTGTCCTTCTGATTGAAGCTGGCGCCGGTCAGCGTTAGAAGCGCCAGTTCGGTTCCCTCCCGGTTGCCATACCGTGCGGAGAAATCCTTGACGGTCAGGCTTCCTTTTTCGGCCGTCAGGCCGTTTTTTCCGCTGAAGGCGAACTCGCCCGACAGGTCCGCCATCCCCTTGAGCGGCGCCGTCAGGTATGCGGCCAGATAGGGCCATCCAGTCTGCAGTTGGAGCCCCGTCAACCGGAGGGAGGCTGTTGCCGCCGGTTCCGTAAGGGAGAAGCCGCCCCGGGATGCCAGGTGAATCTCTTGCTCTCCCTTCAGAGAGATCTCATATTGCCCGGTTTGCTCCCGGCGGTTGGCGACATTCTTCATGGTCAGCGCGATCTTTTCCACGGATGTCTTGAATCCGCCCTTGGGGAGATCGTCGCGGAAATGGACACGGCCGTCTTGGAGCGCCAGCGAGGCGATCGAAAAGGAGGGTTGCCCGGCTCCGTCGGGAGCCGCCCCTTTTTCTTCAAGCGAAGCGGTCCGCTTTGGGGCATCGGACTTGAGCAACTGCGCGGACATCCATTCGCCGCGCCGGTCGCGGCTCACGAACAACTCCATTCCGACCAGCGTGATCGCTTCGACATCGTACAGACCCGCCAGGGGTTGCAGGCGGGACGCCTTGACCTCCAGCGAGGGGAGTTTGAGCAGCGGATCCCCTTTTCCCAGGTTCAGTTCGAGGGTATCGATCCGGGCAAGGCCGTTGATGTTGATCTCCGGTTTGCGGCCGGCGGATCGTCGATAATGGAGGTCCGCGTCGAGGGTCAGTTTGCCCGAGGCCAGGTCGACCGGCGAGAGCTGCGGGAGATAAGCCGCCAGTTCAGGCAGGCTGAGATTCTGAAGAGCGATGTGGATGGAACTGTCCCGATCCCCGCTGAAGGGTTTGAGCTTACCCGTGGCGGAAAGGGATGCGCCGTTGACGAGTGCGGAGATTCGGGGCATCGCCTCCCCGTCCGCCTCGGCACGGAGCGTGCTGAGCCGGGGGAGGGCGATTTCCAGGTTTCGTATGCTGTGTTTCCTGCCCCCCGCGACGATGCGGTCGTCGAGATCCAGAGAGCCTTCGGTGAGGTGGAAGCCATTCAGGACAAGGGGGAATATTCCGGTCGATTTCGGTTTTTCCTCTTTGTTCATCCGCTCAACGATATCGGAGAAATTGAAGCGGTCCGGCCCCGTACGGATGATTCGGAGTGATGGGGTTTTGATGGATACATCGGAAAGCACCAGTGCACGCCGGTAGAGCGAGGCAGGGCTGACCGAGAGACGAAGGGTGCCGAAGGAGAGGAAGGGGCCCCCGCCGTTTTCTTCGATGGCAAAGCCTTGCACCGTGGCCGTGAGGGTCAAAGGGTTCAGGGAGATCTTTTCGATGCGCACATTTCGTCCCGTCGTCTCCCGGAGAACCTCGACCGCCTTGTTCCTGACCAATACCGGCAGAACAGCGGCCGTGAAGAGGACCAAAACGGCCAGCACTCCGACGGAGATCAGGGCGATTTTCTTCCATGTGGCCATAAGCGCCTCAAACCCATTCCCTTCGAATCAGATCATCTCCAAAACAGCGGCTGAAATGAAAAAGGCTATAAACCCGAATTAAATCAGATAAAATCGGGCCACATCGAACCGGGTCACGTACCCATCGCCCGACCGAATCAAAAATAACACGCGGCGAATGGAAAGGCAACAGGGCAAAAAATATCCTGAAATGTCCTCATCTTGAAAAGCGGGAATCATCGATTCGGATCGCAACGCTATGTTAACTGCCCATGAACTTGGCTGCCGGCCGTTTTCCGGTTTTTCTTGATAAACGTACCTTCCTTGAGCTCTCTAAAGGCCGTATCGAGCTCTTCCCGGGTATTCATGACAATGGGTCCGCCCCAGGCGATCGGTTCGCTGAGCTGCTTGCCGGAAACGAATATGTAATGGAGATCCGCAATCGCCTTTACGGCAATACTGCCGGCTTCCGTGAACAGGATGAGATGTGCTTGTTCCAGTTTCGAGCCATCAAACTCACTTGTTCCTTCAATGAGATAAAAAAAGCTCGTGTATCCATGTTTTGCCGCGTGGGATAGTGCCATCCCCTTCTTTAACCGGACATCCAAGTACTCGACATCCACCACCAGTTCCTGAACAGGCCCGGTTACTTTTTTGTAAGCGCCGGCGATGACCCGCACTTCTCCCTCCGGTATCTTGACGACCGGCACCTCATGATCGAGTATGCCCCGGTAACGCGGCTCCATCATTTTATCCTTCGCAGGCAAATTGACCCACAACTGCAACCCGTGCATCATGCCTTTTGCAGCTTTCGGCATCTCCTGGTGAAACACACCGCCACCCGCGGTCATCCATTGAATGTCCCCCGGTCCTATCGTACCCGCGTTACCGACACTGTCGCCATGCTCAACGGTTCCGCCGAGCATGTAGGTCACGGTTTCAATCCCGCGATGGGGATGCCAGGGAAAGCCTTTTACATAATCGTCCGGATTGTCCGAGCCGAAATGGTCGAGGAGCAGGAATGGGTCGGTCAGCTCCGTGTGGTCATGGGCGAAGACACGCTTTAACTTGACTCCGGCCCCGTCATAGGTCGAATGTCCCTGCAGAATGACTTTCTTCATGTGATTCTCCTTTTTTCATTCAGAAGGCAAAGCAGTCGTAGCCAAGACCCCGGAAGTCCCATCCTGTTTCATGGACGGATCTGCTTAAGAATTAAGCATATGCAGCTTCAAAAGTGAATGGTGATTCAGCGGATGTAAAATGGTAGGTGAATTCTATCAGGATGGATAATCGCTTGAAATGCAAGATAGCCAGATAAACATAAGGGGTTAGGCATCAAGCCTAACCCCTTTCTGATGGCTCGCCCGGAAAGAGGATGATGGGCAATGGGAAGAAGATATATCATTACCGTGATCGAATGTGACCTTTCCCTGGCGTAGATCATCCGAGGTGAAAAACTATCAATGTTCAACGTTCGTTTCTGGTAAGATCAAGGGCTTAGCCCGAAGGAGCCAATAATACATGACCAATGCTGACAAAATCATTGATAAGAGCCATGCTAGTGACGGATTCCCGCTGGCTATTTTGAATGCGGTAAACATTAAACCCAGCCCCACAATCCACCATAATGCTCCTTCGAGATACCATTGACCCAAGGCAGGGAAGAAGAAAGCCAATAGCATACCGATCCATATTCGTCTTGGAAATTTCTTTCTCAGGAAATACGATAACCACAAGGGGAATGCTATCAATCCTAAAAAGATAGCGATTACAAGTAATTCTGGTACGCCAATTCCTCCCATATTCCCCCTCCTGATTTTAGCTATCGTTCATGCTCAAAATTCGAATTCCCATTTCATCAGTCTTGCCACATCACCGACCGCAGATTGAAGAGCATATGCGGCCTTCTCCGGTAGGCGGTAAACAAGGCGACATCCACATGTTCGAATACCATTTGACCAACGTACAGAAGTGACAGACAAGCCGCGAGAAAGACATTCGTTCTTTGCATCAAGCGATGGTTTCGTTTCTGGGGATGGCGAACCCTTCCCTTGCGAAGTCCTTGGAATCCAGAGGATAACATTTTCGACAACTTTAAAAAATGCAAGCAGTTCCGAAAGATCAGGATACTGTTTCTTTGACTTAGTTCTAAGACCAGGGGGGTCAATCAGCAAGAGGTTTGGCTCATGGTCCTTGAAGTCTTCCGGGTTCGCTGGCCTATGGTGAATTGTGACCTGCTGCTCATCATATGTTTTCATCAATTGCTTAATTACTGCGGGAGAAGTGTCCCATAGACGCGCCCGAAAGTTGCGTGTTTTGAACATGCAAAGTTTAAAAATGAAGAGCGAGGACCCTGGATAAGCGAACCGAGCATCTCAGTTTTGCAGTCCCATAAGCTACGCCAAAAAATCACATTTACGTCGTCCCATATGCTGTCAGATTGAAAAATCTTACCGATTCCATACCGCCATTCGCCTTTTGAACGAAGCGGATTGAATGCGTAACCGGCGAAGGTGTCTGCATAGTTGAAGTCGCCTTCAGAGGCGGTCATTAGCGCATCCGCAGCCGCAAGCAATGCAGTATGTTTTACAACGTCACCTTGATTCCCGGCTTTGTCATTGTGATCATACATATACATACTCCATTTTGTCTTCATGTTTTGCACACTTTGCAATATCAGTCAATCATTGAATGTTGGATGGAATTACGCCAAGCAAGAATTTCCCGATACCCTCTGATTGGAGCCGGTTTTAATGCCTACCCTCCCACCGTCGCCTGATTCTTAGGAGCACGAGAAAGCCTTGTCTGTCAACGGTCGAGCGAAACGAGCCGAAGGGAAACCTTGACAGACAAGGTGCTCGTGCTATCAATGTTGGGCGACAGGAGAGCCCCCGATTCAGTAACACGGGGGTTGAAAATACATGCCTTAGTTATCGAAAATATACCCTTGCCATTGTGTAGCTTAAACGATACAATATTTACATGGAACCCTTCTCTCACACTATTGCCTATTATCTAACGGAAGCGGGCAAGAAGCCATTTAAGGATTGGCTGGATGGGCTAAAAGATGTAGCCGCTCGCGCAAAGATACGCGTGCGCCTTGATCGGGTCAGGCTGGGCTTGTTGGGAGATCATCGCTTTGTCGGAGAAGGGGTTTATGAACTGAAGGTTAATCATGGTCCGGGCTACAGGGTGTATTATGCTTGCGAGGGGAATAATGTTATCCTGCTTCTGCTTGGCGGCGATAAGTCACAGCAGGAAAAAGATATTGCCCAGGCAAAAGCATATTGGCAGGACCACCAAAGGAGGTTTAAACATGGCTGAAGAAGAAACTACTTACCAGGAAGACTTACTGGTATCCCTTAAGGACCCGCAGGAAGCAGCAGCTTATCTAAACGCCGCCATAGAGGACGGGGACAGGGCTGTCTTTCTCTTAGCATTGCGGAACGTGGCGGCGGCCCATGGCGGTATGGCGGCTATTGCTGAGAAAGCCAGCTTGAGCAGGGAAAGTCTTTATCGCATGTTATCAAGAAAAGGGAATCCTGAAATAAGAAGCATTTTTATACTTCTGCATTCGATGGGGCTGAAACTTGCCGTAGAACCGGAAACTAAAAGAGGCAGAAAAAAAATGACAAATAAAGCGGCCTAACGGATAGGAAAATTTAAATCTGCCGGTAGATGAAATCAGGATCGTCAAAGACAAAGTGCGCCTGACAGGGAGCTACAACTCCTTGACAGGCGCACTTTGCAATGGATCGGAACTCGGTTCCCTTCCGGGAGTGCCGGTTCCATGCTATATTGGCTCCCCAGCGCGGACTCGAACCACGGACAAGATGGTTAACAGCCATCTGCTCTACCGACTGAGCTACTGGGGAAGATCGGTTCAGGGTTTGCTACATAGTATAAGACAAGACGGTTGTCAACAGGAGTCTTACAGGAAATTATTTCCATCCATGATTTTACGTGATTTGGGGTTGACAGCAAAACGGTTGCTCGTGTTAGAATGCGCCCGGAAAATCGGGAAGGAAAAACCATTCCCGGACATTGAACGGCGGAGGTGAAGCAGCCCCATGCAACAGCAGAGGAGAGATCCGATGGAGAAGGAAAACCGCGGCGGGGGACAAAAGGAGTTGGAGGCACAAATTCTCCGGACCGGTCTCTGCACGGGTTGCGGCGCCTGCGTCAATCTCTGCCCCTATCAGGCGGTCCATCATGACCGGACGGTGACCCTCCACGCGTGCGATCTCGCCCAGGGCAGGTGTTATGCCTGCTGTCCACAAACGCCGGCGGACCTGGACGGCCTGCGGCGGAAACTCTATGGGGAGATGGACCTCACGCCGGAGTTGGGGACCGTAAAGGGGTTTTTCATCGCGCGCGCGGCGGATCAGGAGGTCCGTCGGCGGGCGCAGCATGGCGGCACGGTCACCGCGCTTGTGACGCTTGCCCTCCGGGAGGGGCTCATCGACGCGGCCGTCCTTG
>Ga0351972_10068_pt1 | contig 48005 bp, 26 predicted proteins | sample TotcelHFGM3001N9_FD_206747 | JGI IMG/M metagenome (GOLD analysis project Ga0351972, IMG submission 206747) | Enriched cells from coal bed in the Powder River Basin, Montana, United States - Total cells FGM rep2 HSBNCT.FGM.300.1.N9 ...
CCCACGACGCGGGCGTGGGGCGCCAGCCGCGCCAGAATCGGCAGCTGGACCTCGATGGCATGTTCCTGCTGGTGCGCAGCGGCGTCCAGCTGCAATCCGGGAACGTCGGCCGCCAAACGCCGCGCTAATTCGGGATCGGAGGCGACCGAGCCGCCGGGGAACGACCAGGTATCGTGCGGCGCAATCGCGAAATCGACGCCCTGCCGCGTATGTTTCGGCGCGATGATGATCACCGTGTCGGGAATCCGCACGCGGCGGAACGTTTGCGCGGCCAGCCGGCCGGAATAAATCAGTCCGGCGTGCGGCACCATGACGGCGGGCCAATCGGCGGGCTGCGCGTCGCCGTCGGCCAACAGGTCGTCGATCATTTTCGCCAACTGACCCGCATCACCCGGATAGAACGTGCCGGCCACCGCAGGAGGCCGGACGTTGGGACCGGGGCGGGGCTGCGCGACGTTGGACACAGAAATCGAACGTTCCGTCGATTGCGCGGCCAAGCTGAACAGCGAGGCCGTGGCGGGACGGGAAACCTGGGCTGCCAGCGAGGCGGTTTGCAGCAGCTGCGGGACGGTCTGGCCGGGATCGAAGACCCAGGCACTGCGGCCGTGCTCCACGACCAGCAGCGCGCGCCGATCCGGAGACACGCCCGCCAAATCGGGCTTGTCCGCCGTGCCATGCATGGCCGGATCGTACAGCAGCGTCAGCCCCACGTGAACTCGGTTTCCCTCCGCCGCGCCCGCGCCGCTGCGGGCGAGCGTCTTGGCGGCCGCTTCGCACAGCGAGAACAGCGTCGCCTGCAACGGTACCCCGGGACGCAACGACATCTGCGAAAAGGTGGAAGGTTCCGGTTGATCCCCCAGGCGAACGGACAAGGCGACGGCTTCGACAGTGCCGTCCGGACAACCGGGTAAATAATAGTTGGGCGTGGCACCGCGGATCAGCGCCAGTACGTTCTGACGGCATTGGTCGGCCAGTTGCTGCAGATCCGCCGCAGCAAACCGCGGCGGTTTTTCGCCGCCGGCGGCCAGCACCCCGGCATCGAAGTCGCCGGGGACCATGTGGCCTTCGAACCGCAGCAGGTGCGCTTGATCGTCTTGCCAAGCGGTCGTCGGCAATCCGGCTTTGCGGCAGACGTGCTCGAGGAACTCCTCCGCGTTCCAGCCGTGCTCGACGGGGACCACGGGCAGCAGCAAACCGACCGAATTGCCGCGCGAGATATGCAGGCCGTGCCGGCCGACTTCGACGTGCCGGAGCCGCTCCCGGCCGCTGGCTTCGATCGGCTGGAATCCGTACAGCAGGGTCACATCCAGGTGCAAGTGGGGCAATTCCGTGAAGGAAATCGTGGGGAATCGCGAATCCTCGGTGGCCGTTCGCAAGGCGGCTCGCTGGACGGCTTCCAGGACGCGCATCGGCCGTCCCAAGACGCCACAGCAGGCCCGCAGATGGCCGCTGCGTTTGAGCGTCACAAAAGCGCCCATCACCAGTTGCTCGGCGCCGCCGGCGAGCGTGGCGTCGGACAATTGGGGCGTTCGCCCCTGGACGCCCGCCGCGACGATTTCGCACGCTGCGCGATGGACCGCGGCCTCTTGGTTTGCCGTCAACTCGGGACTCGACGGCACGTCACCCGCCTCCGCCGCCCGAGCTTCCACGGATTTCTGGCCGGTCGCCGGCTTCGCTGCCATAACGATCTCCTCTTGGTCGGGTTCTCGTTTCCGTTCGCCGGACTTAGACGCCGTGCCCGCAAACTGGGAGATTCGCACCGGCAAACGCTTGCGGCCCCAGTCGCCGGGAGTCGCATCAAAACGGCCGGCGATCTTGGCATTGCAGTGATCGCAGCGGTCACCGCGCAGGCGATAGGTGCTCAAATCGTACCAATTCCGTTCGATCAACAACCCGCCGCATGTCGGGCAGTACGTGCTGTGATGCTGGACGTCATCGACGTTGCCCACATAGACGTACTTGACCCCCTGCCGCCGGGCGATCTCGTGCGCCGCCAAGAGCGTCTGGATGGGCGTTGACGGCGTGCCTCGCATCCGAAAGTCCGGATGGAACGCGCTGAAATGCACCGGCACCTCGTCGCCGACCGCGGACAGGATCCAATCGCACATGTTCCGCAATTCGTCCGCCGAATCGTTCGCGCCCGGAATTACCAGGTTCGTGATTTCGAACCAGACGTCCGTCTCGTGCTTCAGCCAGCGCAGCGTGTCCAAGACCGGCTGCAGGTGGGAATACGTCTGCTTGAAATAGAACTCTTCGGTAAAGGCTTTCAGATCGACGTTGGCCGCGTCCATTTCGTGAAAGAACGCTGCGCGCGCCGCCGGCATGATATAACCCGCGGTGACGGCCACCGAGCGGACACCGACGGCTCGGCAGGCCCGCGCGGTGTCGATCGCATACTCGGCCCAGATCACCGGGTCGTTGTACGTATACGCGACGCTTCGGCAGTCGAGTTGCCGGGCCGCCGCGGCGATCATCTCCGGCGTCGCATATTCGCTCAACCGATCCACCTCGCGGGACTTGGAAATATCCCAATTCTGGCAGAACTTGCAGCCCAGATTGCAGCCGGCGGTGCCGAACGACAGGATGCTGGTTCCGGGAAAGAAGTGATTCAGCGGCTTTTTCTCGATGGGGTCGATGCAGAACCCCGTGCTGCGGCCGTACGTGCCGAGCACCATTTGGCCGTCGCGATTTTCGCGCACGAAACAAAAACCGCGATCGCCAGGCTTCAAATTGCAGGCCCGCGGGCACAGGTCGCAGACGATGCGTCCCGTGTCGTCCTCGGCGTGCCACCAGCCCCCCGGCTTGGTCCCATCCGGCAACAGTTCTGATTCTGGCGGGAGAATTACGGCTCGCGACATGATCGTTTAGAGAGTCCCGGGATCTGTGCCCGGCGGCGGATTCTGCCGCTGCTGGGCCTCGCGCTGCTGTTGCTGGACGCGCTGCTGGAATTGCTGGAACGTGCTCTGCAGCGATTGCAGCAATCGCGGCACTTGAGGCACCGACATGAAGACCCGGGCCGAAACGGCTGACGTGGGGAAGAGATTCGTCAAAAAGTCGAATTTGAATTCCGACGGCGTGTGTCCGATCATGACGCCGTTGGCATACGCGCCCGCGAGCAGGTCGTCCGCCAGTTTCAGTTCATCGTAAATCTCCTGGGCCGTCGGCTGCCGAGCGGGCGACGGGCCCGCGGGCAGGGCCGGCGGTTCGCCAAACCGCTGGCGATAGATGTCCAGGTTCTTCCGCAGCGCCTCGATGAATTGCGGCAGGGTCGCATGCGGCATGACGATTCTGGCCGTCACCGAGGGCGGCGTGCTGAGGTTCTGAATGAAATCCAAAATGAACTCGGTGCCGCCTGTCATGACGATCGCCCCGGTGCTGAACGCTCCGCGACTGACGCGTTCGGGTACCCGGGCGCTGACATGCTGGACGCGGACCTGTTCGTTGCGGGCCCCGCCGCCTTCGGCCGGACCGCCGGTTGGGTTCGCCGTTTCGCTCATAGCCGTCTTTGTCCCTTAGAACGGAATCTGGAATTGCTGCTTGGCAGAGCCGGTAAGCTCGACTTGCGACAAGCGCACAGGACCGCCCTGCAATCGTGTGTTTCCCGTCTACAGTGTACCAGCTTTCGGGAGAGCCGACAGCTACGGTTGCTCAGAATGCGGTCCTTTTCGGCCATTGCCGCCCTTGCTATACTCGGGATCCAAGGGACCAAAATTGAATTGCACTCGTTCGCCGGGAGGAGACCGCCATGGTCGAGAGTTATTTGAAGGGCTTGTTTGGACTCGAAGGACAGACTGCGGTGGTCATCGGCGGAGCCGGCGTTTTGGGCGGTGCTCTGTGCCGGGGATTAAGTGGCGCCGGGGCACACGTCGTCGTCGGGGATGTGGCAGAGGAGCCTTGTCAGAAACGCGTGGAGGAGCTGGCTCAATCCGGCGGCAGTGCTAGTTACGCTCTTGTGGACGTGACGAGCCGCAAGTCCATAGAGGATCTGCTGGCCGCAGCCGTCCAGCAAAAGGGCCGCGTCCAGATTCTGGTCAACTGTGCCGGAGTGAACGCAGCCAATGATTTCCTGGAGGCCACCGACGCCGACTGGGACCGCGTGTTGACGATCAATCTGCGGGCCGTATTTCAGGCTTGCCAGATCTTCGGCCAGCACATGATCGACGCCGGTGGCGGAGCCATCGTGAACATCGGCAGCGTCACCTCCCATCTGCCCTTGTCCCGCGTCTTTGCCTATTCGGCGTCCAAGGCCGGCGTGCTGAACCTCAGCCGCAACGTCGCTCAGGAATTCGCCACCAAAGGCGTTCGCGTCAATTGCATCTGTCCCGGCTTTTTCCCGGCGGAGCAGAATCGCCGCGTGCTGACTCCCGAGCGGGTCGACTCCATCATGCGCGGCACGCCGATGAAGCGGTTTGGCGAAGCCGACGAGTTGGTGGGGGCCCTGCTGCTGTTGGTTTCCTCAACCGGCGGCCAGTTTATTACGGGCACGCATATCAATGTCGACGGCGGTTTCACGGCCGCGTGGTTCTAGCCCCCAATCGTTGCTCAGCGGGCGTAGACAAGTCCCAGGCTCGGGCCGTGATAGACGACGCGGCCCTCGTGATTGACCTGGGCGGGACGATTCGCCGAGGTCAGGGCCTGGAGGCTGGAGCTGAAGTTCTCCGAAGCGAGGGCCACGCCGTCCAGCCAGAACGCGTTATAGCCGGCGCGGACCGTCAGCGACGGCGTAAACTGATAGTTCAAGTTCACCGACAGGTCACCCAGGAACGCGGTGAAGTTCTCGCTGCCGCGCGTTGTCGCTGGCGTTTGCTCGCCATTGACAAAGAGGTTGGCATCGGTCGTGCTCCTTGCGTCACTGAACAATAGTGAACCTTTGATTTCGGCATCGACCCAAGCGCGGTCATGCACGAGAAATTGCGCCATTGCCCCTAGTTGAGGACCGATCAGGTCGTTGTCCGTTCTGACGAATACGTCATTTTGGACGATGCCGTCGGCGATCAGCGATTCGGTGGAGTAGCCGAATTCTTCCTGAACCTTCATGTATCGCAGTCCGATCAAGCACGAGGCTTCCCCCTGATAATACCGTCCGGAGGACACGCACAATCTGCGGCGAAGATTTGCCTCGGCGCTGTCCAATCGCGATGTGAAGCTGATTCGAGCGTACTGGTTGTTGTCCAAGCCCTCGCTCGGCTGAAAATTCGCCTCCGGCACGGGCCCCAGGTCCGCAGATCCACCAGGGTTACCAAAATTGGAAAACGGTGACAGCATGCCTTCTCCCGGCTCCAGTGTGGCCGGAACTCCCGGGGTGAACGTCGGCGGAACGCCGGGATCGAACGTCGCTGGGACGCCCGGCTCGAAGGTCGGCGGAATTCCCGGATCGAACGTCGGTGGAACGCCTGGATTGAATATCGGCGGAAGGTCGAAAATCAAGCTTGGCGGAACGCCGGGATCGTAGCTCGGTGGAATGCCGGGATTGAACGTCGGCGGAATGCCCGGGTCGAACGTCGGCGGAATTCCCGGATCGAATGTCGCCGGGGTGCCCGGGTTGATCGTCAGTGGAATGGCGTCCGCGTACCGGGCCGCCGAGTCGGACCACGAGTACGAACCCATGTACGAAAACTCGACGCGATACCAATCGCCCACAGCGCGACCGAATAATGCTCGAACCCCCGGTACGAAGTCCGTATCGAAATCGGAAGTGCTGAGAACGGCCTCCCGCACAAAGGTGACGACTTGCTCGTCGCCCACCGTCGCCACCTGCCGAAGGGCCACGGCTTGAAACGGCGTTGACCCATTTTGATCGCGGAACAGCGGCAGGAATTCGGCCGACGAGAACCACGTGGGCGGCCCGGAATTGTGCTCGTAACACGGCATAAAGTCGTCCCGGTATCCGCCACCGCAGGGGTCTTGCCAGAACAGGCTCTGGCCAAACGGCGTCTCCAGCCGCGGTACCGGCGCCGGACAGGAACAGTCCCCGCGGCAACTGGCACATTCACTCGCCGAAGCTTGCGGTACTTCGATGGCAAACAAGAACGGGGCGAGCAGGGCAAGGCTGACGATGAAACCAGCTCGCTGGACGGTTCTTTTTCGCGTCGACATCAAAGGCTTCCTCCTCAGCGCATCTCGTCTTCGTTCTTGGCACATGCGTCCGGGCCGCCGGCAAAACCGGTGGAAACACTCAATTACGTTCGACCATTTCAACCATTATCACCATTCTCTTTCATGCACGCGGTACGCTTGATCCAGTCACCTTATGTGCCGCATTTTCACTAAAGCCACAGGAACTCCCCTTCGCCAATCGTCCTCGCTGACGCTTCGGGTTACGAGTGCCGCAAACCTTGAAATTCAGCAACGCTTTCTTATGATCTATCGGGCCAGCGATAAACCTTGTATTCATAGGGGTTTCCGGTGAGAAGGTCGATTTGTTTCGCGGCAACTTTTCTCTTTTATTCCTATGCCTGTTGGCTCGCCAGTGCCGCTCTCGCTACCGACACCGACCCGAACGGTGCGAGCGAGGATCGGGTGTTGGTGGAGATCTTCGAGGGGCTTCCCAATAAGGCTTCCTGGGATTTTTCCTTGTCAAATCCCACCGATCGCTACGACACGGCGGCTTTCGGATTCGTCGAGGTTCCGCACAAGTACAAGCCGCGCGGGGTCCGCGCGGATCGGTCCGAGCCGTTCCTGATCCGCGCGACCGCCCGAGTGAACATTCCGGAGGCAACGTGGCAAATTCTAGTCCGCTGCCGCAATGCGTCGCGGCTGTACCTGGACGACGTGCAGATCGCCGAGACGCCGTTTCACAGCATCGCGGCGTCCGGCCATGACCGCGTCCGCGAACTCGACGCGAGCTTGGGACCGAACATTCGGCCGTTGCGCCGCGGCGACTCGCAGCGCGTCTGTGAGATCGTCGGCGACGGCCGATCGCACACGTTTCGATTGGAAGTGATCGTGGGCGGCCGCGACCATCGTCCGGAACTGGGCGAGACCTCGGTCAGTATCGGACCGCCGGAAGGCGATTTCCAGTTGCTCAGTCCCGAGATTGAAGTGCCGCTGACGGACGCTCGGTGGTTGAAGTACGCGGCCGAACAACGCCGCGAAATGGCCGCGTTGAACCAGCGGCGACGACATGAGGCGAGCGCGGCCGAGGCCGAGTATTGGGTTGGGCGGCACGATCTGGCCCGCCGTCAGCTGACCGAATTGCCATCGAGTCCGCCGCCGGTCTACGAGGGATCGCTGCCCGTACTGAACGATATCGACCGTTTCCTGAACGTGCCGCTGGAGGCGGCAGACGATAAGCCCACGTCGCGGAGCGACGATTGGCAATTTCTCCGCCGCGTGACGCTGGACATCCTGGGAACCTTTCCCACGCCGGACGAAGTCGAGCAGTTCTTTGCGGACGCTTCGTTGAGCCGGCGGGCAACATGGATCGACCGACTGCTGGCCTCGGACGGCTGGGCGGACAACTGGGTGGGGTACTGGCAGGACGTGCTGGCCGAGAATCCGAACATCGTCAATCCCACGCTGAACAACACGGGTCCGTTTCGCTGGTGGATTCACGAATCGTTCCTGGACAACAAGCCCTTTGACCGCTTCGCCACCGAATTGGTGCGCATGGAGGGCAGTACGTATTTCGGCGGCCCGGCCGGTTTTGCCCTGGCCACCGAGAACGACGTTCCGACGGCGGCCAAGGCGCACATTATCGGGCAGGCTTTCTTGGGGTTGGAAATGAAGTGCGCTCGCTGCCACGACGCGCCGTACCACGATTTCAAGCAGCGGGACTTGTTCGGCCTGGCCGCAATGTTCCAGCGGGACGCGCAGACGGTGCCGACGACCAGCACGGTTCCCGGTGGCGACGAGGCGGTCAAGTCGCTGCTGGTCGCGGTGACGTTGAAGCCCGGCGACCGGGTCGCTCCGCAGTGGTCGTTTGCCGCGTTGGTGCCGGACGAAGTCCCGGAGGGGGTGCTGCAAGATCCGCACGATTCGCGGGAGCGGGCCGCGGCGCTGATCACGTCGGCCCGCAACGCGCGGTTTGCCCAGGTGATCGTCAATCGGTTGTGGCGGCGTTATCTGGGCCGCGGCATCGTTGAACCCGTGGATGATTGGGAGCACGCCCGGCCGTCGCACCCGGAACTGCTCGATCATCTGGCTCGGGAACTGGTTACCAGCGGCTACGATCTGAAACACGTCGCGCGGCTGATCTTGAACTCGCATGCTTACCAGCGCGTGCCGCGCGGCGAAGACGTGCTGGAACCGGGCCAGCCCTACTTGTTCGCTGCGCCGATTCGCCGCCGCTTGACGGCCGAGCAACTGGTCGATTCGCTGTTCCTCGCCGCCGGCAAGCCGCTGGACGCCGGGCCGATGTGCATCGATATCGACGGGGCGCGGCCCGCCAAGCTGTCGTTGAATCTGGGCGAGCCGACGCGGGCTTGGCAGTTCGCTTCGCTGTCCAACGAACGCGACCGGCCGAGTCTCGCATTGCCGTTCACGCAGCCGTTCGTGACGCTGATGGAGGCGTTCGGATGGCGCAGTTCGCGGCAAGACCCGCGGACGGTCAGGGAGGACGAAGCGACGCCGCTGCAGCCCGCCGTGATGGCCAACGGCAGCTTGACCGGCCGGATCGTGCGCCTGTCCGACGACAGCGTCTGGACGAGCCTGGCGGTGCAGGATCAGCCGCTGGACGAGCTGATTCGGCAGGTCTTTGTACGGCTGTTGACGCGCGAGCCGGAATCCGCCGAACGGCGGATGTTCCGCGAGTTGCTGGAGCCCGGATACGCCCAGCGGCAACGCGTCGGCAACCTGCCGCAGATGGCTCGGGCGCCCTTGCGCCGCGGCGTGGTGGCCTGGTCGAACCACCTGGATCCGGAAGCGAGCGTGGTCCAAGCGGAGTTGGAACTTGCGGTGCTTCAAGGCGACCCGCCCACATCGCGGCTGCAGGCGGATTGGCGCGAACGGATGGAAGACATGATCTGGACCCTCGTCAATTCGCTCGAGATGGTGTTCGTTCCGTAGAAACCTTGTTCGCAGGACGCGCCGCCGCGCGCGTCAGGATTCTCGCCATGAAAGACAACCCGACGACACGACGCGCGTTTCTTGCCCGGGCCGGCGCAGCCGGGCTGGGCCTGGCATCGTCCACGCTGATCGCCCCGGACCGCCGCGTCTGGGCGTCGCCGGAACCGGCGCCAACCTCGGGCAAGGCCGAGCATTGCATCATGATTTGGCTGGGCGGCGGCGCTTGCCACATCGACACGTGGGATCCGAAACGCCGCGGGGATCCCAAGGTCAAGCGCGCGGGCTCGTACTACGATCCCATCGCCACCGCGATCCCGGGCACCGAGGTCTGCGAGCACTTGCCGCGGTGTGCGGCCCTGCTGGACCGTTTCAACGTGATTCGCACCGTGCATCACGACGTGGTGGACGAGCACGCGGCGGCGACGAACCGCATGCATACCGGGCGGCCGACTTCCGGAACCGTCCTCTATCCGTCGATCGGCTCGGTCGTGGCCCAACAGCGAGGAGCGGCCGGCGACGGCGTGCCGGCGTATGTCTTGATCGGCTATCCCAACGTCACGCGAGGGCCGGGGTTCCTGGGCGCCAAGCACGGGTACGTGTACCTGCTCGATACGCACAGCGGTCCCAGCGGTTTTTCGCTGCCGCCGGACGTGAGCCCTGAACGGCAAACGCGCCGCGAGCGTCTGCTGGAGCAGGTTCGCCGCGGGTACTTGACGCGTCACGGCGACGGCAAGACGCTCCGCAACTATGACGAGAGCGTCGCCGGCGCGCTGCGCCTGGCCGGCCCGCAGTTCATGAACGTGTTTCAGCTGGACGCGGAGCCGGCGGAGTTGCGCCGGTCCTATGGCGGCGAATTCGGCCAGCGGTGCCTGCTGTCGCGGCGGCTGATCCAATCGGGCGTGCGATTCATCGAGGTCTCGCACAACTTGAACTTCATCAACGGCACCGGCTGGGACACGCACAACGACGGCCAGCTGAATCAGCACCTGCTGATCCGCGAGTTGGACGACGCGTTGTCGGCCCTGGTGCTGGACTTGGAACAGCACCGGCTGTTGGACAAGACGCTGGTCGTCGTGGCCACCGAGTTCGGCCGGCCGGCCCAGTTCGACGGGGGCGGAGGACGCGGGCATCATGCGAAAGCGTTCAGCATCGTGCTGGCCGGCGGCGGTTTGCAGAACGGCAAAACGATCGGCCAGACGGACGAACTGGGCATGAACATCGTCTCGCGTCCGGTCAGCGTGCCCGATCTGCACGCCACAATCTACTGGGCCCTGGGCATCGATCCCGCCGAGGAACTGTACGCTGACGGCGATCGCCCCGTGCCGATCACCGACCGGGGCCGGCCGATCGGAGAGTTGTTTTAGCTAGTGCCAAACGGTTTTTCGCCGCTTGGGCGTCAAGGATGAGTTGTCACACTAGCCCGACGCACAAGCGAGGAAGAGCCGTGATTCCCTCGCTCGCGCGTTTTGAAGTTGCGCATTTTTGGGGCCGGAATTCTGGCCGAAGGCCACATTCACCGTAGCCTGGGGCAACGCCCCAGGCTACGATGGGAGCAGGCCTTCGGCCAAACACGACCGGACCGCCGAATGCACAACTTCAAAACTCGCGCGTCGGGCTAGTGTGCCTTCTCAAACTGAACGGAAAACCGCTCGGCAACCGTTTGGTGCTAGTGCCGTGTCAACGCTTGATCTTTGGGTAGCGGAAATCGCAAGACTTCCGTATTCCAAACTCTGGCGAGTTCGGCTACCCACCACTCCACCGACACGAGGTCGGCGGGACGGAGGTGCTTGATCTTTGGGTGTTACACGCTCCTGCTGCACAAAATGGCGCTGTGCTAAATCTCGTCGGAGCTCTCTGATTCATCGGCTGCCGACGGCGCCGCCGGCGCCATCGCCGGATCCATGCGCGGCCCGATTGTTTCGGCGTCGAATTTGGCCTGGACATCCGGCGGGCTGGCGGCGCGGGCCAAGGCAATCACCTTGCGCACGTCCACATAGGGATTGCCTTGGACCGACCCATCCGGTTTGGCTTGCACGGCGTACAACGGAATCCAGAGGAAATGGCCGCTGGAAGTCAGCGCGCGGCCGCCCACAATCCGGCCTTCGGCATCCAGCGCCAACGTGTAACGAAGCGTCATCGACTGTTTGCGGTTGCCGACTCGGTCCCCGCTGCCAAGATCCGTCTGCATGGCCGTGTCGGTTCCGTAGTAGCTGTATGTCACCGTCGTCTCGACTTGTTTGTAGCTCAGGCCTTCTCCGCTTCCGGCATCGCGAACCGAATTGACTCGATAGGCATAAACCGGATTGTTCCAGGCCACTTGTCCCTTGGTCCGGTCCATTCCAACCGGATAGCCGGCTTGCCCCACATAATTCGCCAGCGTCAAATGAAACGTGCCCATGTTGGGGCCGTCATCTTGCGCCGAAGGAGGAGCCAGGAAGAGAAAGCTGTCGGGGGTCGTCCGGTTGTAGATGCATGACAACAACGCTTTGATATCGCTGGGACGCAAGATCACGCCGGGAGTTCCGCCGACGCGGCCCGCATCGACCGACTTGACGGGCTCCGGATGCCGGATCGTCGAAGCCGTGAAACCGCTGCAGTAGCCTTCCCAAGATTCGGCGGACGAACGCATCCGCCGCGCCGGGAATAAGGCCGGCTGGCCCCCCAGGATCCGGTTAATCTCGTAGGAATTCGCCAGATTCCGCCCGCCGTTGAAAGCCCGATCGTAAACGTTCAGGGCCGACGAACCCGAGGTCGCCGTCGCGGCGCGAGCGTCTGGCCGGCGGCGCGCAAACAGGCCCAGGGGCGGGCCAGGGCGGACGCCGCTCAGCCCGCCCGCCGTTTCCGCGTGAATCGCGGCCGAGTAAGGAATCCGCCAGCTGGGAACCGCGGCTTCGGAATCCAGGCTTTCCAGCTTCGTTTCATACGTCAGGTTCCGGTCTCGCAAATAGTAGTTGAACAGCGCTTCCTGCTCGTCTCGTTCGCTCTGGACGGTCTGTCCGTTTACCTTCCTCTCGCCAACATTGCTGTCCACGCCGGCTGCGCGGGCCGCGATCGTGCCGACGATCGTCGACACAACCGACAGCAGTACCAAGCCGATCAACCGTCTATTCATTACTTGATCCCCCCATGATGAACCCCAACAGAACCGGGAACGCGAATCTCCGCTAACTTCATGAATGCGGTTAGGCCACCTCCGAGCTTGTCGGCCGACCACGGCTCGGCTCAATGGTTGGACTTTCTATCGGCCAAGATTGAATTTTGAACGCCCGACCCCAAATCCGGCCTGTCAAAGAAAGATGCCCCTGCGGTTTTGCAGGGGCATCTTTCACACATGCTGGTTCGGCATCGACAGGCTTCGCCGACATCTAACGACGTCGCGCCAGCCGGCGGTGCGGATGACCACAGTGCCCATCCTTGCACTGGTCCGGCTTTACTTGGTCCGGCTTGCACTGATCCGGTTTCGCCTGATCCGGTTTCGCCTGGTCCGGTTTCGCCTGATCCGGTTTCGCCTGATCCGGTTTCGCCTGATCCGGTTTCGCCTGATCCGGTTTCGCCTGATCCGGAGTTACCTGATCCGGCTTCGCCTGATCGGGATCTGCCGCCATCGCGGCCGGGACCGCCCAACAGGCGGCGCAAAAAATAGCCACTGCGAGAAGCAATCGCATCGCAAAGCCCTCCCTAACAAGAGTTGAGAAAACACACAACGCTTTTTTTTTCGACGCCGCTTTGACGGTCCATCACCACGTTAGCATTGGAAAACCGACAGCGCACGCCGCAAACCTCTTCGTTCGTGCTTGAGGCAAAATCCACCGGGGGTGCTGGCAGCAAAACAGAATCCAGATGAAGGCGTGAATATCTGGGAAGTTCGGGGGTTCTTTTTGCTTTAGGGTGAGTTTTCCGATCAGTTTAGCATAGATGCGAAGGTTTGCGAGAGGGGGAGAAGAATTTTTTTTTGACGGTTGTTTCCTGTCTCGGTCGCGCAGCGGCTACCGCCTCCTTTTCTGTCGAGAGGCCGGTCTGTCATGCCATTGCGCTGGTGACGAAGGCTGAATCCGTATAGAACAGATCGCCCCCGCCGGGCGAGGTCGAATGGCGCGATTGCAGGAGATCGCGTGCGGCGGCGATGGCGACGTCGGTGCGAACGCGGTTGACGTAGAACGTGATGCGATCGTAGCCGGCCTGCTCGAGAGTATCCAACGCTTCGAGAAATCCCTCTCCCACGCGCTCGGGGGCGTGGGCGTCTGCGCCCACGACCACGGGAATCTCCCGCTGGCGCATTTCGACCAGCATCTGGGGAAAGGGGTTCATTTCCGGGATTTCCTTGTGTTTACCGGAGGTGTTCAACTCCATGGCCACGCCGGTCGCGGCAATTCGGTCCAGCGCCCGGCATATATCGTCCATAATCAATTCCGGACACCACTGATCCGGCCGCTCGTTCTTGATCAAATCCGGATGCGACAGGCAGTCGAACAGCCGAGTCTCGGCCGCCTCGGCCAACAATTGGAAATAGGCCCGCTGCGTTTCAACCGCACTGCCACCGCCATAGCGTTGGCGGAATTCCAGCACGTGAGGATGCACCGATCCGAGCACGTATTGAAAGTCTGCGAGCTGCAACTGGTGCTCCAGCCAACGCTCGTACCCGGGCAAATAGTCCGCTTCGATCCCCAGACGCACGTCGATTCGTCCTCGCCACATCTGCCGGGCGCGGAAAACCATCTGCAGATAATCATCAAATTCGTCCACCGACATCCGGAATCCCGGCGAGTACCCGGCCGGCATAGGGTTATGGCACGTTACCAGCAACCCCTGGAATCCCTGTCGAAACGCGACCGCAGCATAGTCTTGCGGGTCGCCGACGGCATGCTTGCACAACGGAGTGTGCGAATGTGTTTCATACAGACAAATCCCCATTAACGCGCCGTCGATCCGTCTCTGGTCAATCCTCACGATTTTCTCCATCCTTCCTGCTGAATCATCTCATCGGCAAGCCTTTCCGTGGCCCGCCGATTTCGTTCTAAACCAGTTCTTTTTTCCGTCAAATTATACAGCGAGGTGAGATTTTGGCAGGTCCAGTTTTTGGAAGAAATACGTCAAGGTGTTTTGCTCGCCGACGCAACGACTTGGCGCACGCATCGCGTTCTTCGAACTCCTTGTTTTTGGGCGGCGGTGGATCACGATTGGCCATTTGTTGGTTGACGCGCGAGTGATTTCGCACGTAAAATCTATGGTCTCTCGCGTCGCCTTCCGCCGATTCAATCGCTTTCGTCCACGATTTGAGAAATCCCTATGGCGTACTTGGTTGCAGAAAATGGCCCCGACATGGGGACCAGATATCCGCTGGAATTCGACGAACTGACCATCGGCCGTCATCCCAACTGTCAGATTCCGGTCAATGATTCGGGACGGGTGAGTCGTATCCATGCGCAGATCATTCGACAGGGAGACGCCTATTTCGTCAAAGATCTGTTGAGCCGCAACGGCACCTTTCTGAACAAGCAACCCATCAGCGACCAGCTGCATCCGCTGAACGACGGCGATTTGATTGGGATCTGCGACTTGGAGTTTCGATTCCGGCTCCGCGAGCCCGCGAAGGATGCCAAGCCGGCTGGGCAGAGCACCGTCTCGTTAGGCGGCGAGTGGGGGGAAGATTCCAGCGTGAATCGCGTGCTGCTCGAGGACGATGGGGTCGAGGACCCAAGTTCCACCGTCATGGCGGCTCTGGACGTGGGCAGCGGCGCCGACGGTCTGATGCAAGTCACGCCCAGTCTGCACGCGCGCATGAATGCGCTGATGGGAATCACCCGCGCCCTCGGCAAAGCCCTCGCCTTGGACGACGTGCTGCCGAAGGTGTTGGGCAGTTTGTTCAAGATTTTCTTGCAGGCCGATCGGGGCTTTATTGTGCTGCGCGGCGAAGACGGCAGCCTGGTGCCCCGCTGGACAAAAGCCCGCCGCCCGGGACAGGAAGAAACGATTCGGATCAGCCGCACGATCGTCCGCCGCGTCATGGATTCGAAAGAAGCAATCCTGTCGCATGACGTTACGAAGGACGAGCGGCTGGATATGAGCCAGAGCATCGCGGAATTGCGCATCCGCTCGATGATGTGCGCCCCGCTGCTGGATTCGGAGGGCACTCCCTTAGGGGTGCTGCAAGTCGACACGCTGGACCAGCGAAAGCGTTTTCAACCCGAGGACCTGGAGGTGCTGACGACGGTTGCGATTCAGGCAGGCATTGCCGTCCACAATGCCCAGCTGCACGAATCGGCTTTAGAGCAGAAAGAGATGCAGCAGGACCTGGAATTGGCAAAAGAAGTCCAAAAGGCATTCTTGCCCCAGACGCGGCCCCAGTTGCCGGGTTATGAGTTCTTCGACTTCTATCGGCCCATGATCTCCGTCGGCGGTGACTATTACGACTACATCAAGCTGCCCGACGGGCGAATCGCCGCGATCGTCGCCGATGTCGTGGGGCACGGCATCGCGGCCGCGATGATGATGGCCAAGGTGTCGGCCGAAGCGAAGTTCTGTCTGGCCAGCGAGAGTCACCCGGCCACCGCCGTCACGATGTTGAATAATCGGTTGAGTGCCATGCAGGTCGAGCGATTTGTGACCTTCGTGGCCGTCGTTCTCGATCCGGTCAAACACGAGGCCACCATCGTCAACTGTGGTCACATGGCGCCTGTCTGGCGGCGGGCTGGTGCGGTGATCGAAGAACCGGGCGAGGCCGAGGTCGGTTTGCCGTTGGGCATCATGGAAGACTTGAAGTACCGGCAGACGACGATCGAGCTGGAAGCCGGCGACGTGCTGGCCATGTATACCGACGGCATCAACGAGGCGATGAATCCCAAAGGCCAGCAATACACGATCGAGCGCATACGCACCCATGTCCGAGACGGCGGCGACCAGCTGCAAGCCATCGGCGAAACAATCGTCCAGGAGGTGCTGGCGCACGTCGGGCCGGGATCGCAGACCGACGACATGTGCTTGGTGCTGTTGCGGCGCCAGTGAGGCTCTCGTTACAAGGGCTTTCGGATTATCGTGCGGCGCCCCGGCGGAAACTCCAGCCTAGGCGCGTCTGCAACGCACGCGGCCCAGCAGGCATCGCAGCGGCCGGCAGCGAGCGGGTTTGCAGGGGGTGACTTTCTCCGCTTCCGGTTCCAGCACGATCCAGATATTGCGGAACCGGACGGGATTGCTGTGGTTCTGCAACAGGATCGGCAACCACTCGGGGCTTTCGGGTTTGCCGGCGCCGGTTTTGGTCGGGATTTCCCGCCGGTTGTGGATGGCGACGCCGTTGTGCAGCAGCGTGAGCCGCGCGTTGGCCGTTTTGTTCCCCGCGTCGTCAAAGCGGGCGGCCGTGAACCAGATGTCATAGGTCTGCCAGACCAGCGGCGGCAGGCACATGTTCACGTCCGGCGCTTGCTGACGATACAAACCGCCGCATTCGTTGGCCACGCCCTCCAAGCCGAACGAATCCAGGATTTGCACCTCGTAACGCTGCTGGATGTAGACCCCGCTGTTGGCGCGCCCCTGGCCCTTGGCATAGGGCATGTAGGGCAGGCGAAACTCCAGGTGCATGCGGAAATCATGGACGGGCAATTTCGTCACCCCGCCGACGTCCAGCAAATCGTCTTCGGCAAGTTTCGCCCCGTTGAACGCCTCGGTCGACGTCCCATCAAACAAGACCAAGGCGTTGCGCGGCGGCGCCGCGCCCAGCGTAGGACTGGACCGATGCCGCTTGGTCAGCGTGCCTCGGAACCGGCCGTCGCTGCTGGACGCCGCCGCGGATCGGCCGTTGGCGACCATCGTCCAGCCGTCTTCGGCATTCAACACCAGCACGCCGTCGGCCCGCTGTCCGGCAAACATCCGCTTCGTCTGCTGATCCCAGCCGGCGCCGGGCAGTCCGCCGCGAAACTGGACCGCTTCGAATTTGCCATCGCCGCGCGCGATCACCTGTAGCCCGGTCCAGATCCATCCGCATCGTGGATCGTACACGCTGCCGGCATATTCTCCTTGGTAGCCGAAGTCCTCGTCCGCCTCACGAGGGTCCGTCACTGCATACTTTCCCGCGTCCGGCGGCGCCAGAAATTCGTGCCCGAACAGGTTCCCCGACGCGTTCCCCGAAATCGACCAGACGAACGTCGCCGCCCACACGCACAGAACCAGACGCCGTTTCATGTCATCCTCGCTCGTTGCCCAACAGGCTGCAGAGCCGACGACGGCTCTCCAAAAAATCGACGGAAGTCTAGCTTGATTCACCGTTTGCCGAGATTCAAGAGGGCACGACCGTTGAATGGCGGGAAATCCAGCTTAAGGCGTCCCTTCCGCATCCCGGTCGCCCACCGGCGCGGTGTGGCCGGTCAGAAAGGTGCGAAGTTCGCCTTGGATGCGCTCGACTTGGTTCTGCAGCTTCGAGAATGCGTTCGCGACGTTCACGTTCCCGTCGCCGGCCGAATTCTCGATGTGGACGGCCAGATGTTCGGCGACCGCTGCGCCGAAGATGCAAAGTTGGTTCTTCAGGCTGCGCGCGGCGCGTTGGATCGCGGCGGGATCGCCGTCGTCGATCGCGTTGTGCATTCGTGTCAACTGGTCCGCCGATTCTTCCAAGAACAGCTTCGCCAGATTCCGCAGCAGCGGCTGGTTACCCTCGGCTATTTCCCGCGCGGTCTCCCAGTTCACCAAGCCCGGCGCGGACGAAGCCCGCTCGGTCTCGCTCTCCGTCTCTTGCGGCGACTCCTCGACCGGTTGTCCGATGACGCGGTGTATGGTATCGACCAGCTCTCGGCGGCGGACGGGTTTGGCGACGTAATCATCCATCCCGGCCTCTAGGCAACGCTCGCGATCGCCCTTCATGGCGTGCGCGGTCATGGCGATGATCGGCGTATGCCGGCCCGTCCGCTGTTCGTGCGCGCGGATGATCTGGGCCGCCTCCAAACCATCCATTTCGGGCATCTGGACGTCCATCAACACCAGGTCATAGCGGCCGCGGAACCACAGTTCGTACGCCCGGCGACCGTTTTCGGCGATGTCTATGTGATGCCCGTATTTCGTCAGCACTCCCACGACGAGCCTCTGGTTGACGAAGCTGTCTTCGGCCAGCAGGATCGTGAGCGGACGTTCCGTCGGCGGGCCTTCTACCGCGGGCTTCACTTCCGATTCGTCGGAAACGACGCCCATCGCCGTCAGAATTGCCTCCAGCAACTCGGATTGCTTGATGGGTTTGACCAGACAGGCCGCGATGGCCAATCGGCGGCACCGAATCTCGTTGTTCTGCGAATCGCCGGAGGTGAGCATCATGATAATCGCGCCGGACAGCTCTTTGTCTTGCTTGATTCGCTGGGCCAATTCAAAGCCGTCCATCCCAGGCATGTGGGCGTCGGTGATGACCAGTCGGATCGGGCGGCCGCTGTGCACGCGTTGCCGCATCGTCGCCAAGGCTTGCGCGGGGTCTTCGACGACCGTCGGCGACATACCCCAATTGGTCAGAAGTTCCTCCAAGATCTGGCGGTTGGTCGCATTGTCGTCGACGACCAGGACCGGCAGGTTCTGAATCGCATCGACGTCGGCCGGCACTACCGATGGGGGGTGCTCCCGCGGCACGGCCAAGCGAACGGTGAAGTGGAACGTACTGCCTTGGCCTTCCTGGCTTTCGGCCCAGATGCGTCCGCCCATCATTTCGACCAGCCGAGACGAAATCGCCAATCCCAAGCCGGTCCCGCCGAACCGCCGCGTCGTGGACGAGTCGGCCTGTTCGAATGCCTCGAAGACGCTTTTCAGCTTGTTCTCGGAAATGCCCATTCCCGTATCGCGAACCGCATACCTCAGCACGACCGCCTCCTCCGTCCGCTCCTCCAGCTGTACCTCGACAACCACTTCGCCGCGCTCGGTGAACTTGATGGCATTGCTCACCAGATTGACCAAGACCTGCCGCAAACGCCCGGGGTCGCCGGTCAGCCAAGTCGGGACCTCGGGCGCCATCCGCCATACCAATTCCAGGCCCTTGGAATGCGCCCGCAGGGCCAGGGACTTCAACGTATCGCCCAACCATTCGATCGGTTCGAAAGGAAGCTGCTCTAATTCCAGACGGCCGGCTTCGATTTTGGAGAAGTCCAGAATATCGTTGATCACCGTCAGCAACGATTCTCCCGCCCCGTGGACCATCTCCAGATAGTTGCGTTGTTCGCCGTTCAGCGAGGTGTCAAGCACCAAGTCCGTCAGGCCGATGACGGCGTTCAGCGGGGTGCGGATTTCATGGCTCATGTTGGCCAGGAAGGCGCTCTTCGCCCGATTAGCCGCCTCGGCGGCGACTTTCGCGGCGGTCAGATCGTTCATGGCGGTCCGCAACTCCGCCGTCTGCTCGGCCACACGTTGTTCGAGTGTTTCGTTCAGCGACCGCACCTGGGCTTCCGCCTCTTTTCGTTCGGTGATGTCCACGATGGCACTCAGCACGAACAAGCCGTCGTCCGTTTCGACGGGGTTCAACCCGATTTCGACGGGAAACTCGCGGCCGTCTTTGTGCAGCCCGTACAAGTCGCGGCCCGCGCCCATCGGCCGTGCGTGCGGGTCGGCTGAGAAGCCCTCGCGAAATTGGGGATGACGCCGGCGAAACCGCTCCGGGACGAGCACTTCGATCGGCTTCCCCAACAATTCGCGGCGATCGTAACCGAACATTTTTTCGGTCATCGAATTCACCAGCACGATCGTGCCCTGCCGATCCGTCATCACTTGCCCGCTGGGAGAAGCTTCGACTGCCAATTCAAATCGCCGCTCGGCACGTTTGCGTTCGGTGATGTCCCGCACAAAGGCTGCGAACAGCCAGTTGTCCGCCGTTTCGATAGGCGTGACGGTCAGTTCCACGGGAAACCGGTCGCCGTTCTTGCGCAGCGCTTCCAGCTCGATCCGCCGATTCAACAGCGGGCCTAGGCCGGTTTGCCGGAAGTGTTCCAACCCTCGGTGGTGGGCCTCACGGTGTTCGGGCGGGATGATGAGGTCGCTCAACAGCTTGCCGAATACTTCGTCGCGCCGCCTGCCAAACAAGTGTTCGGCTTGGATGTTCCATTCGCGCACGCGACCGGCGGCGTCGATGGCGACGAAGGCATCAAAGCAGTTCTCCAGAATCAGCCGATGTCGCTGCTCGGCCCGGCGCACGGCATCGTGCGCTTGCTGGATGCCGCGCGCCCGCACGTGGGCTTCTTGAAACGCATAGAAGGCGGCTGCCAACAAGCCCGCAACCAGCAGGCCGGCGATCAAAATCGCTTCGGGCAACAAGCTGTGCTGGCTGGCCGTCAATCGCTCCGTCGCCCAAACTCGCAGCGACCACCGCGCGCCGTCGAGATCGACGACTCTGTCCGCCCTCGGCCCGGCCGCGCCGCCCGTCGGCAGACGATCGAACGATCCCGCCTCGCTAGGCGAGAACATCGGTTCAGGTGCCGAACGAGAAACATCGGCGATCGCGACGGCATAGCCGTCGGCAAAGCTGTGGCGTAGGGTGACAGCCAGCCAGCCCTGGAGATCGATTACTCCCACCATGTTTCCCAGCAAACCGTCTTCGACAAAAACGGGAGCAAAGACTACCAGTCCTTGTTCGCCGCGAGGCAGCTTGATGGGACGGCTCAGGCGCGTTCGCCGCGCATCCCGGGCGGCTTCCCATGCCTCGCGCAATACCGGTTGCGACGTGGCTTCGGCGGCAAGCCAGGATTGCATTCTTTCCGGCGGTACGACCCAGCGGACTTGAGACGACGCGTCGGCCCAAGCGATGGCATGATACATCGGGTGCTGGTTCACATAGGTCCGGGCATCCTGCGCCCATTGCTGCTGGACCACTTCCGGCAGGTCCCCGGCCATCCGCCGGCTCCAGAACTCCACCCGCCCGGCCATCTGCTCTAACGCGTTAACTTGGCCATCGACTTGGGCGACAAGTTGGTCTTGAATTCGGTTCGCTTCCACGTTGACCAGCCGTTCCAAATGAGCGCGTTCCCGGGCGGTCAGTGCCCGCCACAGCAGGATCGCCACCACCATCCCTGCCGCGAATCCAACGGCCGGCAACCAGCGCCATCCGACGTATTTTCTGGTAAGACTCATGCATCACACTACGGTTTGAAACCACTGCCCCATTTCCAAGCCGCTCCATCCGTTTCCGGTGCCGCATGACGATCAGCTGGCGGGGAATCCCCGCGTAACTTCATTGTTCGAGCTTGATAGGCCATCGGCAAGGTGCTGTCCGGCACCGAGTCGCAGCATCTTGCCGCGCCTTATTCCGCGGACGGAAACGGTACCTGCACTCCTCGCGCCAACGGTCCCGGGCGCGAACCGTATTCGCGATTTTGAACGCGCAATCAGGCCAGCCGCTGAATTGAGGGTTAGCGCATCGTTCGGACTTCATTACCTTACACATTAGCTGGAATGTTGTAAGGTTTTTCCTGAGTCTTCTGCGAGGTTTTTCCTGACACCTGCGTCCTACTTCTGAAGTCCACGAAAGTTCACGCCGGCCTAGCACGCCATTATCAATCCCCACGGTTAAACATGATACAAAACTCGCTTGCATGGAACCGTCTCCCGATCTATCTAGCCCTTTTTGTTGGCTTATCCGCGCCAGCGCTAGGGGCCAGTTTTCGATCGCAGAACTTCATTGTGACGGCACCTACGAAGGAGCTTGCTCAAGAAATCGGGGAGCGGGCTGAGTATTGTCGCAAGCGTCAGGCCCTGGATTGGTTTGGAGTGGAACTGCCGGCGTGGGCCGAACCATGCCCTATCTCGGCCACGGTAGGGGCCGATTTGAAGCTACAGGGATGGACAAGCTACGTGTTTCTTAGTGGCCGGCCGACTTCATGGCAGATGCAGGTTCAGGGACCTCGAGCGGGACTGCTGCGCAGTGTCATACCGCACGAGGTGAACCACGCGATTTTCGCGACTTATTTCGGTCGCCGCTTGCCCCGCTGGGCGGAAGAAGGCGCCTGTGTATCGGTCGAGCACCCGCGAGAGCGGGGCGATCTGGAGGGATTGCTGCCCCGTCAACTCGATCTCGACAAGGTCATGGGACTGGATCAAATGTTTACATTGCGCCAGTACCCAGCCAATGTTCTGCCTTTATACGCCCAAGGATATTCCCTCGTTTCCTTTCTGTTAACCAAGGGCGGCAAACAGAAATTCGTCGCTTTCCTTCGGGACGGAACAGAGAGCGCTAATTGGGCGCTGGCGGCGCAACGACACTACAATCATCCGACCTTGCTCGATTTGCAGATGGCTTGGCTCCAATGGGCGGCTCCGAGCGTGGAACGAACTGACGCGTTGATCGCCGATGCCAAGCAGTAGTGCCCGGACGGCAAGGCAACACCTATCAACCAAAAAAACGGCTCTCGGTCCGGACTAGTTCGTCCAGACCGAGAGCCTGTTATCGGCGAGTGAGGTGGCGACGTCCGCGCTACACTATCTCAACTCGCCGGGCGTTGCGGACTCCGTTTCCTTCGCCTATTCGCCGGATTGGCTTTCCTACCCTCCGGTTGCTCAGCGCAGACTCTCGTCGACGGGTTGCGGCACGCTCTGCTCGGCAGGACGCGTGCGGCCCTTCATCAGGTTCGGATCGCCCGACTTAGGCCATGTATCTTCGAACCCCGGGTGTTCCTCGAGAGTCTTCGCATCGATATTTAAAATCAACGAGAAGCGATCTTCGGAAACCACACCGGTGTCGTCCGCGTCGTCCTCACCTCGGAAGGCCCGCTGCTCGAGTTCCTTTGTTTGGAACTCAAAGGCTTCCCACGGAACGGCCACTAATTTCTGGCCGATGCCTAAGAAGCCGCCTCGCGCCAAGGCCGCGTAACGGATGGTGCCGGTCTTGGGATCGACGACCAAGTCGTTGATCGAGCCGAGTTTTTCACCTGCCGGGTTGGTGACGTTCATCCCGATCAGCTTACTGGCGCGGCACGCCATGCCGTGCTTGTACTCAGCAGCCTTCTCTCCCGTCTGCACGTCAACTCGGACATCCGCCCCCTCACCAAGCCGGATCGCCCCTTGACTTGGCGGCGTAGCCAGCTGTCCTGGCGTCGTCGTCTGATCGCTCGGCGGCGTAGCCACTTGACTTGGCGGAGCGGGCTGAACGGTAGGCGGCGGTTGGTCCGCGACCAAAGCGACCGACCATAAACCAAGCACCAAACTGCCAAATGTTGTCAACAACCATTGCGAATTCATCTCAATTCTCCTTCACTTTCCAATGAGCGAGTGAGTGTTTCCCCCCTCGCATATGAGGTTCCCTCAATCCATGCCGCACAAGTCCGCCCGCCAGCTTAGCTCAACTGCACAACGAGCCCCATGCGACACGATCGAGACGCTTGCTGATAATCTCTCAATCCCGCTGATCGTAAGTACCCTCCTTTCCGAAAATACGTGATTCGAAATCGCATTACGAACGAACTCTTTGGATCGATGCAATCAACACTGGGCAAATGCCATGCCGAGCCGCCTCGATCGGACGGCTTTGAGCCAGAGACCTTCGGGGGCAGCCCTTTCATGAAGCGGCACAAGGGATCTTGTTCATTTCGAGGATTGCGACCGAGCACCTCTGCAACCGCTCACGCCGGCACGCGAGTCGGAAGCGTTGGTTTGGTAGCATTCAGCCTGAAAGCTGCACGATCGAATGTTTTATCCGCGTGCAACTGAACTTCAGAACCCACGGCTTACGCCGTGGGCTAGTGCTCGCGCCGCTTCGCGGCTGTCCGATTCGTGGGTAGTGGCACGTCACTGGGCCGCGCGAAGCCTGTCGGGCTTGGGTATGCGTTTTGCTATATGTTTCTTCTTGGCGCCCTTGCGCCACTGGTCTCTGCGGAACTGGGATTTGCAGAGCGATCGGACGACAAGATGTCCATGTCGCTTGGATGAACTTTTTCTTGATTAGGAATGTACGATGAGACCGCCTACCATACTGATTGTAGACGACTCGGAACTTGATCGGCGTTTGATTGCGGGACTGATCCGCACCGACGCGGCGTTACGGATCGAATTTGCGGAGAATGGGATCGATGCCATGGAGCAGATGGCCGCGACACGGCCGGACTTGGTGATTACCGATCTGGTAATGCCGAAGATGGACGGGTTGGAGCTGGTACGCGCCATGCGCGAGCAGTATCCCGATATACCGGTAATTGTATTGACGGCCCACGGCAACGAATCGACGGCGGTTGACGCCTTGCGATCCGGCGCAGCCAGTTACGTGCCCAAGGCCCAACAGGCGGAACGTTTGCCGGAAACGGTCGAGAGGATTCAGGCCCAGTTGTGGGCCGACCGCAACCGCCAGCATTTGGCTTCTTGCCTGCGCGAAATGTACTGTTCCTACACCCTGGATAACGATCCCGCCCTGGTGACAACGTTGGTCGACCAGATGCAACAGACTTTGGCGGGCGTCGGATTGGGGGATGCAGGCGAGCGGATTCGCGTGTGTGTGGCGTTCGAACAGGCGATGCTGAACGCCATGTACCACGGCAATTTGGAAATCAGCGAAGACGAGTTGGCGCGGGCGCGGGCCACGCTGCGGCGCGAAAGCCTGGCGCGATTGGTTGCGCACCGGCGCGGCGAGCCCAGTTGCCGGGATCGGAAGGTGGCCGTGGACGCGCACATTTCGCGCGAAGGCGCCCGCTTTGTGATCCGCGATCAGGGCCACGGCTTCGTTCCGGAAACCAAGGCAACCCATCGCTTGGCGGACTACTTCGAAGGAGGGCGGAGCCGAGGACTGATGTTGATGCGGTCGCTGATGGACGAAGTGACCTTTAACCGAGCCGGCAACGAAGTGACGCTGGTCCGCCGCACGCCTTTGAAGTCACAGGTCCTGGATGCCACCTTTGAATCTTACGCGACGAACGCCGACATGTTCTGACATGGTCTTTTATCCTCGGGGTGGAACGTACGTTTGACACGCACGTTTGTCAGCCGCACGTTTGTCACCCACATTGACGATTCGGGCCGGAACGATAAGATAGTGATGGCTGCCTCTCCGGCTGTTGACTTTTCTCAAATGTCCGGTACCTTACTGGACGATGCTCTGTGCTCAGCGCCTCTACGGCCATTACCGGCAACACGCGGCGGCCGCTTTTGTCGGGATTTGAAGGCCGCGAGTTTGCTGACGGCGCGCAGGGACGCGCCGTCCGGCGAGCATCCTCGCGCTCGGTGGCATGTTCATGTTTGGCAGGCAAGCCATTCTCCTGCGGATTCGCCCAGACCAGGAACCACAGTTCTTCTTGCGGAGAGTCAGCTTCGATGAAACAGGCCAAGCAAACCCGCGCCAAGCGGTTACTCGTCGGCGAAGACGTCGGCGAACTGCCGGTCTTTCTGCAGAGCATTCTGGAGTCCTCGACGGAGTACTCCATTATCGGCAAGGACCTCGACGGGAAGATCCTGCTGTGGAACGAAGGCGCCCGCCGCCTGTACGGCTATGGGCCGGAAGAGGTAGTGGACAAGGCCAACTCGTCCATGCTTCACACCCCGGAGGACGTCCAGGCGGGCCGGCCGCGCGAGATCATGGAGGCCGCCCTGGAGCACGGCAAATGGGAGGGGACGTTGACGCGCGTCCGCAAGAACGGGCAGCGCTTCACGGCCCGCGTCGTGATTACGCCGCGGTTTGACACCCAGGGCAAGGCCGCCGGATTCTTGCTGATTTCGAAGGACATTACGGACGAGCAACAGTTCAACGAGGAAATCCGCCGCGCCACGTTGTTCGACAGCGCCATCGTGGGCGACTCGCAGGAAGCGGTGAACTTCATCACCAACATCCTCGAATCGTCCACCGAGTATTCGATCATCGGCAAAGACCTGGACGGCCGGATCCTGCTGTGGAATGAAGGCGCCCGCCGCTTGTACGGCTACGAACCGGAGGAAGTCGTCGGCAAGGCGAATTCCTTCATGCTGCACACGCCCGAAGACGTGAAAGCCGGGCGGCACCGGGAGATCATGGATGCCTCGCTGCGCGACGGCAAGTGGGAGGGCACTCTGAGCCGCGTCCGCAAGAACGGCCAGCGGTTCACGGCCCGTGTCGTGATTACGCCGCGGCGCGACCCGACCGGCAAGGCGATCGGCTTCCTGCTGATCTCCAAGGACATCTCCGAAGAAATCCGGCTGACCGAAGAACTCAAGGCCACCCAGTTCTACACGCGGTCGCTGATCGAGTCCAACATCGACGCGCTGATGACCACCGATCCGGTCGGGGCGATTACCGACGTCAACCAGCAGATGACGGCCTTGACCGGCTACGCGCGCGACGAGTTGATCGGCTCGCCCTTCAAGAACTACTTCACCGACCCGCAGCTCGCGGAGGAGGGCATCAAGCTGGTGCTTCGCGAGGGCAAGGTGACCAACTACGAATTGACGGCGAAGGCCAAAGACGGACGCCTGACGGTGGTCTCCTACAACGCGTCTACGTTTCGCGATGCCCAGGGCAAGCTGCAGGGCGTCTTCGCCGCGGCCCGGGACATTACCGAGCACAAGAAACTGGAACAACAGTTACGCGAGTCGCAGGCTTACAACCGCGGCTTGATCGAGTCCTCGGTCGACGGTCTGATTACGGTCGATCCCGCGGGCCTGATTTCGGACGTCAACGAGCAGATGTGCCGCATGTCCGGTTACGGCCGCCAGGAGCTGATTGGGACGCCCTTCGCCGACTACTTCGCCGACTCGGACCGGGCGACGGACGGGGTCAACGAGACATTCCAGAAGGGCGTCGTCACGAACTACGTCTTGACCCTGGCGCGCCGCGACGGACCGGCCTTGAGCGTGTCGTTCAACGCCTCGGTATTTAAGGACCCGTCCGGCACCGTGCGCGGTATTTTTGCGTCGGCCCGCGATATCACCGAGCAGGCTCGGCTGCAGTCGCAGTTGGCGGACGAGCGAGCCTACAATCGCGGCTTGATCGAGGCCTCCCTGGACGGCCTGATCACCGTCGATCCGAACATCACGATTACGGACGTCAACGAGACGATGTGCCGCATGTCGGGTTACTCGCGCGAGGAACTTGTCGGCACGCCGTTCTCCCAGTACTTCACGGATCCGAAGCGCGCCTCCGCGGGCGTGCGTTTGACGTTGGACAAGGGGGCGGCCACGAACTACGAGCTCGCGCTGCGCACGAAGGACGGCAGCGAGCGCCTGATTTCCTTCAACGCCGCCATCTTCAAGGATCCCACGCACAAGGTGCGCGGCATTTTCGCCTCCGCGCGCGACATCACGGAACAGGCCCGTCTTCAAACGCAACTGGCGGAGGAGCGGGCTTACAACCGCGGGCTGATCGAAGCGTCGGTGGACGGCCTGGTCACGGTCGACGAGACGATGACCATCACCGACGTCAACGAGACCATGTGCCGCATGGTCGGCCGGTCGCGCAACCAACTGATCGGTTCCTTGTTTCCGCCGTATTTCGCGGAACGGGACCTGGCCGAAGAAGGCGTGCGGCTGACCTTTGCCAAAGGCGCGGTCACCAACTATGTGCTCACGCTGCAGTCCGCCGGCGGGAGCGGGGTGCCCGTGTCGTTCAACGCCGCCGTGTTCAAGGACCCCGCCGGCTATGTGCGCGGCATTTTCGCCTCGGCCCGCGACATCACCTCGCAGAAGGAACTGGAGACCAAGCTGCAGGCGTCGCAGCTCTACACCCGGTCGTTGATCGAGGCCAATATCGACGCCTTGATGACCACCGACCCGTTGGGCATCATCACGGACGTCAATCAGCAGATGGCGGCCCTGACCGGCTACACGCGCGACGAGTTGATCGGCTCGCCCTTTAAGAACTACTTCACGGACCCGAAACGGGCGGAGGAAGGCGTCAAACGCGTGCTCCGGGAAGGCAATGTGACGAACTACGAGTTGACGGTCCGCAGCAAAATCGGTCGCGAGACCGTCGTGTCCTACAACGCGGCCACGTTCACCGATGCGGAAGGATACCTGCAAGGCGTGTTCGCCGCGGCCCGCGATATCACGGAGCAGAAGAAGCTCGAAGAGCAGCTTCGCGAGCAGCAAGCCTACAACCGCGGTCTGATCGAGTCCTCGGTGGACGGTCTGATCACCGTCGATCCCAAGGGCACGATTTCGGACGTGAATGACCGCATGTGCCAGATGACCGGCTATGGCCGTTCCGAGTTGATCGGCACGCCGTTCTCCGACTATTTCACCGAACCGGACCGGGCCCGCACGGGCGTACAGCTGACGTTCGACGAGGGCTTCGTGACGGAGTATGCCCTGACCCTGATTTCCCGGTCGCGCCGCCAGTTGCATGTCTCGTTCAACGCGTCCGTGTTCAAAGACCCGGCGGGCAGCGTGCGCGGCATTTTCGCCTCCGCCCGCGACATCACGGACCGTGTGCGGCTGGAGGAGCAATTGCGCGAACAGCAAACCTACCTGCGCGGTTTGATCGAGTCGTCGGTGGACGGGCTGATCACGGTCGATCCGGACGGCTTCATTACGGACGTCAATGAACAGATGTGCCGGATGACCGGTTACGCGCGTCAAGACCTGATCGGCACGCCGTTCAAACGCTATTTCACCGAGCCGGACCGAGCCGATGCGGGTGTCAAACGCACGTTTGCCGAAGGCGTGGTCACGAACTACGCCCTGGTCCTCAAGACCGCGGAGGGCCGCAAGGCCACGGTCTCGTTCAACGCCTCGGTGTTCCGCACCGCCGACGGCAGCGTGCAGGGGATTTTCGCCAGCGCCCGCGACATCTCGGAACAGGCACGACTGCAGACGCAGTTGGCCGAGCAGCAGGCCTACAACCGTTCGCTGATCGAGGCCTCGGCCGACGCCCTGTTCGCGATCGCCCCCGACGGGATCATCACCGACGTGAACGAGGAAGCCACCCGCTTCACCGGTTACTCGCGCAAGCACCTGATCAACTCGCGGTTCAAGGATTACTTTACGGAGCCGGATCGGGCTCGCGCCGGCGTGGAACAGACGTTGCGGGAAAAACGCGTGATCGGCTACGAACTGGTGCTGATCACGCGTTACGGCCGGCGGATTACGGTCAGCTTCAACGCCGGTGTGTTCACCGACGCGGCGGGCCAGTCGCTGGGCATTCTGGCCGGCGCGCGCGACATCACCGCCCAGAAAGAACTCGAAACCCAACTTCGCAGCCAGCAGAGCTACACGCGTTCGCTCATCGAATCGAACATCGACGCGCTGATGACCACCGATCCGGTAGGCATCATCACGGACATCAACCAGCAAATGGCCGAGCTGACGGGTTGCAGCCGGGAAGAGCTGATCGGCTCGCCGTTTAAGACCTATTTCACCGATCCGAAGCGCGCCGAAGAGGGGATCAAACTCGTGCTGCGAGAAAACAAAGTGACCAACTTCGAACTCACCGCCCGCAACAGGGAGGGCCACGAGACGGTCGTCTCCTACAATGCCGCCACCTTCTATGACCGCGACGGCAAGCTGCAGGGGGTCTTCGCCGGCGCCCGCGATGTGACAGAGCGGAAGCGTTTCGAACAGACGTTGCAGGAAGCCAACCGCTTGAAGTCCGAATTCCTGGCGAAAATGTCGCACGAGCTGCGCACTCCGCTCAACGGCATCATCGGCTTCTCGGAATTCCTGATGGACGAAAAACCGGGCCCCTTAAACGGCAAGCAAAAAGAGTACCTCACCGACGTCTTGAACAGCGGCCGGCACTTGCTGCAGCTGATCAACGACGTGCTCGACCTCTCGAAGGTCGAGGCCGGAAAGATGGACCTGAACGTGGAGACCTTCTCGCTGAAAAACGCGGTTGACGAGGTCTGCTCCGTCGTCATGCCGATGGCGCACAAGAAGAAGATCGCGATCCGCAGGGAGATCGAGCCCGCGCTGGAGACCGCGACGCTGGATCAGCACAAGTTCAAGCAAGTGCTCTATAATCTGCTGTCGAATGCGGTGAAATTCAACAAGGAGGGGGGCCAGGTGGAGGTCGTGCTGACGATCAAAGACGGCCGAGGCTTACAACTGCAAGTCAAAGATACGGGGATCGGGATCCACTACGACGACCTGAAAAAGCTGTTCGTGGAGTTTCAGCAAATCGATTCCAGCGTCGCCCGGCACTCCCAAGGAACCGGCCTGGGCTTGGCCCTGTCGAAGAAGATCATTGAACTCCAACAGGGGACGATCGAGGTCCATAGCGAAGCGGGCCAGGGGAGTACCTTTACCGTGTATCTACCGACCCCGGCGGGAGAACTGGCATGAAGGCCCGCGTGCTCGTGGTGGACGATAATCCCACGAACTTGAAGTTGGCCTCCGACGTGTTGGCGGCGGACGGCTATCTCGTGGACCGGGCCGAAGACGCCGCGCAGGCGTTGGCGGTCATCCGGCACCACCCGCCCGATCTGATCCTGATGGACGTGGCGCTGCCGGGGACGGACGGACTGACGCTGACCCGAGAGTTGAAAGCGGATCCGGCGACCAAGCACATTTACGTGATTGCGTTGACGGCGTTCGCCATGAGAGGGGATGATCAAAAAGCGCGCGACGCCGGTTGCGACGGGTACATTGCCAAACCCATTGACACCCGCAAACTGCCGATCCAGGTCGCCGAGATGCTGGCTCGCGGGCGCGGAAGACGATAGGGCACGGGGGACCTACCTAATGCTGACTCCGAGTAGCACACCAAAGAAGATCCTCGTGGTCGAGGATGATGCGACCAACCGAAAGCTGCTGCGGGTGATGCTCGAAGCGGAAGGCTTTACGATTGTCGAGGCGGCTGATGGCGCCGCAGCCCTGGCCCTGCTGGGCCAGCAGGAGATCGACGTCATCCTCTCGGATGCTGTCATGCGTCCCATGGATGGGTTTCGTCTGTGCAGTGAGGTGAAGAAAAACAAGGAGTTTTGCCGGGTGCCCTTCATTATTTATAGCTGCACCTATGCGTCTCCACGTTACGAGAAAGAGGCGGTGCAAGTTGGTGTGGACAAGTTCATTTGGAAGCCCGTTCCCACAAAATGCCTGGTCGAAGCCATTTGTGAGACATTCACGGAGTCACAGCTCAAGGACCCGGACAATCCAGCGTAACCATACGAGACGTGTCTACATGCCTGCCATAGACAGTGAGACTTGCCTCATGCACGACGCGAGCAACGCCCAGAACATCCTCGTTGTCGACGACAACGGGACCAACCGCAAGCTGCTGCGGGTGACGCTCGACGCGGAAGGTTTCTCGGTCTTCGAGGCGGCCGATGGCCTGGAAGCTCTCGCCGTCCTGGAGCAGCAGGCAATTGACGCGATTGTCTCGGACGTGCTGATGCCGCGCATGGACGGATTTCGATTGTGCCGCGAGGTGCGGAGCGATGCGAGATTCTGCCACCTGCCGTTTATTGTGTTCACCTGCACCTATACCAGCCTTGCGGATGAGAAGCTCGCCTTGGACCTGGGCGTCGATCGCTACCTGCGCAAACCGGCCCCGGCGAAAACCGTGGCCGAGGCGCTGCGCGAAGTGTGTGCCGCGAGGCCCATCCCCAGGCCGGAGCATGCGCATGCTCCGGACCAGGAGGTGATGACGGAGTACAACGAAGCGCTCATCAGGAAACTGGAAGATAAGAAGGCCGAGCTGACCCGCGCTGCCGCCCAGCAGGAATGCCTGGCTCGGCTCAGCCAGCGGGCCCTGGCCGGTAACGACGTCGCGACGCTGATCGACGAGGCGGTCGAGTTCGTCGCCAAGCAGCTCGGTGTTGAGTTTGTCGGCTGTTGGGAACTGTTGCCCGATGAGCAGAATCTGCTGTTGCGAGCCGGCAAGGGCTGGAAACGCGACTTGGTGGGTATCGCCCGCGTCAGCGGAATCAGGCGGCAGTCGCAGGCGGCCTATACGCTCGAGGGCGACCAGCCCGTGGTCGTCACGAGTCTGCCGTCGGAAAGGCGATTTCGCGGCGCGCCCTTGTTGTTCGAGCAGGGGGTCGTCAGTGGAGTAAGCGTTGTCATCCGGGGAACGCACAGGCCGTTTGGCGTCCTCAGCGTCCATACGACCACGCCCCGGGAGTTCGAAACCGACGAGATTCACTTCCTGGAATCCGTCGCGAATGTGCTGGCCGCGGCGATCGGCCGCAGGCGAATCGAGGAGGCGTTGCGCGAGCGCAACGTGCAGCTCTCGCTGGCCGTGAAGGCGGGCCATTCCGGCACGTTCGATTGGGACATGAAGAGCAACCACAGCGTCTGGTCCGACGAAATGCTGGCGCTCTATGGCTTGCGACGCGAAGAATTCGGCGGGCGCTACGAAGACTGGGTGGCGTGTCTCGTGCCGGAGGACCGCGAGGCGGCCCAGGCCGCCGTCCAACGCTCGCTGGAGACCGGCGACATCGTTCTCGAGTTCCGCATCCGCCGGCGAGACAACGGCGAGATTCGCTGGATGCACGGCCGCGGAAAGTTGTTTTTTGACGCGGCCGGCGAGCCCGCGCGCATGGTCGGCATCAATATGGATGCGACGGAGCAGAAACGCGTGGAAGTGGCGCTACGTTCCAGCGAGGAGCGTCTGCAATTCGCCCAGCAGGTCGCGCGGATTGGGACCTTCGAGCGGGACATTCAGAGCGGCGTGAGCACGTGGACGCCGCACCTGGAGGCGATGTACGGCTTGGCGCCAGGCGGCTTTCCCGGCACCCAAGCAGCTTGGGAGGACTTGGTGTACGCGGAGGACCGGCCCGAGGTGCTGCGCCGGATGGAGCAGTCCTTCGTGACCGGCGAGCCGATGGAGGGGGAATGGCGCGTGGTGTGGCCCGACGGCAGCGTCCATTGGCTGACCGGCCGCTGGCGGGTGATCAAGGACGAGTGCGGCCAACCGCTGCGCATGATCGGCGTCAACATCGACGTCACCGAGCGCCGGCGGGCCGAGGAGCAACTGCAGCAGGCCAAGGCCGCGGCCGAGGCGGCCAACGTGGCCAAGAGCCGGTTCCTGGCGAACATGAGCCACGAACTCCGCACGCCGATGACGGCCATCCTGGGCATGACCGAATTGGCGCTGGCCGATAAACTTTCCGATACCGTGCGCGACTACTTGCGGACGGCCAAAGATTCGGCCGATTCGCTCCTGGAACTGCTCAATGAAATCCTGGATTTCTCCCGGATCGAAGCCGGCCGGTTTGAACTGGAAGCCATGCCTTTCAGCCCGGAAGAGGCGGTCGAGAAGGTTGTCAGGACGCTCGGCGTGCGGGCCTACGAGAAAAATCTCGAATTGATCTGCGACCTGCCCGATAACCTGCCGGAACGCGTCGTCGGCGATCCCATGCGGCTGCGGCAAGTGTTGATGAACCTCGTGGGTAACGCCATCAAATTCACCGCCAAGGGCGAAGTCGTGGTCAGCGTCAGAGCGGAGTGTGGAGAGCGGACAGCGGACAGCAAAGACTCCGGAGTCCGGAGCCGAAATGCAGACAGCGGTATCGAGTCCTCCACCGCCACGCTGGAGTTCTGCGTCTCCGATACGGGTATCGGTATCGCGGCGGACCATCGGGAGCGGATCTTCGACCCGTTCACGCAGGCCGATGCCTCGACCACGCGGCGTTACGGCGGCACGGGGCTGGGCTTGGCCATTTCTCACCGTCTGGTGACGCTCATGGGCGGACGCATCTGGGTCGAAAGCCAGCCTGCTCAGGGAAGCACGTTTTGCTTCACGGTCACGCTGCCGATTCGTCCGTCAGCCGCGGAGGATGGGCCGCGTCTGCCGGATCGGGAAGCCCTTTGCGATACGCCTGTGCTGGTCGTGTCGGAAAATGTCACCAGCGGCCGCATCCTCCAGCAGACGCTGGCGAGTTGGTCGATGAAACCGGATGTCGCCACGAATGTGCCGAACGCCCTGGCGATGATTCACCAAGCCGCAACGGCCCGCCGGCACTACCGGCTCGTGGTGGCCGACGCAGCCATTTCGGGCGTCGACGGCTTCACGTTGGCCGCGTGGATCAAGGATCAACCTCACTTGGCCGGGCCTGTGCTGCTGATGCTCTCGACCACGGATCGGCAAACCTATGCGGATCGCTGCCAAGCCCTGGAAACGACGAGCTTGGACAAGCCGTTCTCACGCTCCACGCTGCTTGGCGCCATCGGCCGCCTGTTGGGGACCGAATCGCCCGCCGTCGGGCCCGCCCATGACCACCCTGCACCGGCCGCTCCCGCGCGGCTGCTGCGGGTCCTGCTGGCCGAGGATACGCCGGCGAACCAGAAGGTGGTGCAGCATATCCTGGGCCGGCGAGGGCACACGGTCGAAACCGTCGCGAACGGTCAGGAGGCGGTCGACTTGCTCCAGCAGGAGGACTTCGACGTGGTGTTGATGGACGTGCAGATGCCGGTGATGGATGGGCTCCAAGCGGTCGCCGCGATCCGCGAACTGGCGGACGCGAACAAGGCCCGCGTGCCGGTTATCGCCATGACCGCTCACGCCATGAAGGGCGACCAGGAGCGGTGTTTGACGGCCGGCATGGACGCTTACGTCAGCAAGCCGCTCGAGCGCGAAGAACTGATCCAGACGGTCGAGCGACTGGCGGGGCTGGGCACAGGCGCACGGCGTGGCTCGCGCGGCCAACGCATCCCCACGACCGGTCGCCAAACCGCGAACGCGCCAACAGCGGTTGCCCCGCCTCCGCCTCCTGAGAGTCAATCGGCCGTGTTTAACCTGGACGAGGCGCTCCGCTTGTGCGGCGGCAGGTACAACCTGTTCCAGGAAATGGTGGGATTCTTTTTTGACGAGGCGGACGCCTCGCTGGAGCGGATGAGGACGGCGCTGCAGAACGGTGACGGCGGTGCGATGGGCACCGCCGCGCACCGGCTGAAGGGGACCCTCATTTACTTGGCGGCCGCCCCGGTGGCCGAGGCCTGCCAGCAGGTCGAGGACCTCTGTGGCTCAGGCGACCTGACCCAGGCGCCCGCGGCGCTCGACGACTTGGCACGGCAGGTAAACCTCTTGCAACAGGCCCTGAGCCCGCATTGCCCCGGCACACAGCCGGACAGGTAGTCGCGCGTTGTGCTCCGTTACGACGTGCCGCCCTCCACGGCCAACGGGTCGCGGTCTCGTTTTTTTCTGGTTCGCCAGGCGAGCGGAATGGGAATCAGCATCGGCGTCTGTTCGCGGTACAGCCGATAGTCCTCGCCCAGTTTTCTCAACAGGCTGCGCTCCTCCATGTGCACGCCCACCAGGATATAACCGCTCATTAACGCGGCGAACAGCAAGTGGCCTGCGGTCATCGTCGGAACGCACCACAACGTCAGCAAGAAACCGACCATCATGGGATGCCGCACGACGCGGTACAGCGACCGCGCGGAGAACGGAACGGGCGTGTACGGACGCCCGCGATAATGCAGCCAGACTTGGCGCAAACCGAACAGATCGAAATGATCGATCAGGAAGCTGGTATAGAGTACGATGCCGATCCCGGTGCCGAACAGGAGCCACAGCACAGCGCGCCACGCGGGCAACTCGACGTGCCACACCGTCGCGGGAATTGCCCGCCACTGCCAGAACAGCAGGCCCAGCGCCAGGCTGGCGGCGAGGACGAAAATACTACGTTCCAGCGGCTCGGGAACAATCCGCGTCCAGCGTGATTTAAACGCGTCGCGAGCCATCACGGCGTGCTGCACGGCGAACAGCCCCAGCAGCAATACGTTGATTAGAATTGCCGCCAGGAGCGTTCCCGTTTCGCCGGCATCGATTCCTTTGGGAACGCCGATGCCAGCCATGAATGCCATCAGATAGACGAACGCGGCGAGAAAGGCTGCGTAGCCCACAACGCCGCAAGCAAGAATAGCAGTCCGGTTCACGATTCTCTCCTGTCACGAAAAGAACACGAAAACGGAAGCCGACCGGCATCGTTTCTTTTCATTTTAGATGACAGCCGAACACCGCCCAGAGAGAAAAATGCCGAAAGTCTCAAGCAGATGTTCGGAGAGACGTGTCTCGAGGTGAGGAACAGTCCAGCCCGTCAATACGCGCGGTAGACGCCGGGAACCGCCACGGCGTGCTCGTAGCTGCCGCCGGCATCCGGCAGGACGGGAGGCTCCGCGTCCCACGCCAGCCGCTGCGGCATCTCGTCCGGGCCTTTGGCGACCGCGTCGTCCCACGTTACGACGCTGCCCGAGTACGTGGCCATGCGGCCTAGAACGGCAGTAAAGCTGCTGTTGGCCCCGTAGTATCCTTCGTTATGGCGATCGTCGTTGCGGATCGCGCGGATCAAGTCGACGTGCTCCTGGTCCGTCGCGTTGACTTTGGGACCGTTGTATGTCCATGCCCTGTCGCCGGTGATCGTGCCGGTGCAATCCGAGTGGCCGCGGCTGCCGTGGACGTGCTGCGTGGCGGCGTTCCAACAGTTGCGGATGTGCCGGTTTTGGCTGAACAACTTGATCCCGTTCGGATAAGTGTATTCGACGTACTGATGGTCGTAGATGTGGCCGAAGTCCTTTCCCTTGCGGACCTCGCGGCCTCCCATCCCGTTCGCCTCGACGGGATGCTCGTCCTTCATGGCCCAATTGATGCGATCCAAGTGATGCACGTGCTGCTCGACGATTTGATCCCCGCACAGCCAGACGAAGTAGTACCAGTTCCGCATCTGGTATTGCATCTCGGTCTGACCCGGCTCCCGCGTGCGGACCCACACGCCGGCGCCATTGCGATACGCGCGCAGAAACTGGATCTCGCCCAATGCTCCGTCGTGAATCCGCTGGATGGTCTCGATCAGCTGAGGGTCGTGCCGGGACTGCAAGCCGACCACGACTTTCAAGTTCCGCTGGTCCGCCACCCGGTTCGACTCCATGACGCTGCGATATCCCGGCGCATCGACGCACACCGGCTTTTCCATAAATACGTGTTTGCCGGCTTCGACCGCCGCCCGGTACTGCAGCGGCCGAAACCCGGGCGGAGTCGTGAGCAGAACCAGATCCACGCCAGCGGCCATCGCCTGTTGATACGCATCGAAGCCGGCGAAGACCCGCTCCGGCGGCACGTCCACTTTGTCGCCATATTTTTCCTTCAGACTGCGCGCCGCCTTTTGCGCCTGGTCTTCAAAGGCGTCGGCCACGGCGACCAGCTTGACGTTGTCCGGCACGTTCAGGCAATTGGCCGCCGCTCCCAGGCCCCGGCCGCCACACCCGATCAGCGCGACACGGATCGGATCGCTGCCCGCGGCATGGACCGAGCGGGTCCAAGAAAAACCGTCGGCCAAGGCCGCACCCGCCATAGCCGCTGCGCTGTGCTGAAGAAAACGACGCCGTGACGACGGGGAACGAGCGGACATGGAAGGGTTCCTTTTCGTGTTCGTGAAACGGCTTTGCTACGTCGCCTCGAAAATTGCAGCGGCCGGCTGAGACCCGACCGACACCCGCAGATTCGCACGGATGATTTGGGCCAGTTCGCGGGAATCGGATTGTTCCAGACGCTGCAGGACCCGCCGCCAGCGGTCGGCAAAACAACCCTTGTCGTCAAACGGACGGACTTTGAACAGGGTATCGAAGGCTTTCCGCCGCAGGCGGTACTTTTCTTGAATACAGCAAAAACGATCGACCAAGGCGTCGAGATAGACGCGGGCAAATGCTTCCGGGTCGGCAAGATGTTCGAGGCGCCGGTTCACAGGATCGGCATAGGACGCCGCCAGATTCCGCAGCGGCGTGCGGTAATCGGCGAACGTTCCTGTCTGATCCGCCACGACGATCTCCACCGGCATCCCCAATTCATCCTCCATGATGATCTCGTCACCATCGTCGAACATCGTCTTACTCGAGGCATCGCATCGGCCCACGATCATGTTGGATGCTGCCGCCCGGCCGAGGAGCCGAGCGAAGGCCAAAGCAAAGTCGGGGTCCTGAAACCGCTGGTGTGGCATCTTGTCCGTGGCGACGCCAGGAATGTACGCACGCTCGAAATAGGGCGACCAGATCATGTACCCATTCGGCCCCGTCCAATCCGCGAAATATCGTTCGCAGATTTTTCTCGCATTAAACTGCTTCGGGATGTTCATTCCCAAATAGCGACAGGCGAATCGTCGATCGAGCACGTATTCCGTGTACTCATCGGATCGGAACATGGCTTCCGGAAGCATGAGCTTGTTGTTCAGATGTTGTTGAACGTCCCATTTCTGCATGCGAATCACGCTGACGGTTTCGCTCGTCTGGCCGTAACGTTTGACCACGGCCAGATACACCTCGCGCCGGCCGCGGCCCGGATTGCGGCGTGAGAGGGAATTCACCACTTTGCCAATGTTCACGTATTCCAGATCGCCGTATTCTCGCACGAGATTGTAAAGGAACTCGCGGGCTTTTTCTTCACAGGGATCTTGCCCGTCCTCCTCGAACACTTCGTCGAACGCCAACTCGCCGTTCTTGATCCGTCCTCCGGGAAGCCAGTGGATCTGCATGAAAAACTCGGGACTGAGCGACAGCAGCACTTCGCTCTGGACAACCTCGTCGGACTCGGTGACCAGGGCCGAGAACATGCGTTGCCGCCACACGTCATGCTCCAGGTCGTCCTCCCGAGACTCGGGCGGCACGGCAGAGCGAAACCGCTTCCGGAGTTCTTCGAACGCGGCCCGCAGGTCGGCGGGCGCCAGCGCCGCGAAGTCGTAACATTCGAAACACTCGCTCGTGAATCTCTCGTCGGCCATGTAAAAGGCGATTTCTGGATTGCCGTCCCGATTTGAACTCGTGGAAAAGCGGCGGATTTCCGCCAGATGCTGACGCAACGATGGTTCGTCGAGATGGGCCAGTTGAGAGAACTCGTGCAAGGTGAGCCAGCGAGTGCCCGTGGTCGCGTTGTGATAGTAAATCGGTTTTCCATCGATCCCCGTCTTCGCAGCCAAGATGCGTTCTTTCATCTCCTGGCGCTGGGTCGGCAGGCGAGCGATCCGCCAAAGTTCGCCTCGCCGTTTCAAGGAATCACGGACATTTACGTTGAAAACGTTCAAATACTTGATGCGCCGCTTCGAGACCCCCGCCTTCTGGAGGATCTTGTCCGCGCGAAATGCGAGCGGCATGTCGTCCGGGTGGGGCCGGATTTGAACTCGGTTGCCTTCGATCACCGCAGCGACTGCATCGCCCCGAACCTCCCCCTCCTCGTTAAGATTCAATGGGGGCCGTCCGGCGGCCAGCCGTTCCTCATTCATCCTCTTGACGAAAGCATCGATCTGAAACAGATGGATGGTGGGGATGGTGACGATCGTGTCGAAACGAGGAAAGATTGTCAGGATCGATGACACAGGACGACCGTTGGCGCCGGTGGAAAAGAGAGGCGCGCCAAGGATGTTGACGGTGGGCATCGTGCGTCCTTTCCCGGTTCACGGCGGAACCGGGCAAGCGAAATGCGGCGAGGTCAATCCCACGCGCGATCCCGTACTGGAATCGGCGGTTACTTCCACGAACATGCTCAAGCCCACGTTCCGAGCGTCTGGGCATCCGCAACACTCGTTGGGCAGGAATAAAGGCAGGCTCTCAAAGTTTAACACATCTTCCGGCCATCGCAACACCCTCGTCCGAGTAGCCGTGTCCATCCTTGTTCGCGGCAGATCGTGGTGCTCAGCAACATCGGAACGTTGGCCGGTCGATTCCACGAAACTCATTTCGCTCGTAAATTCACTCCATGGCAATTAATCCTTGATCGGCGGCTCGAAGGCGTACAATGCCTCGATGACCACGTCGCCATCGCCGGCGCTGATGATCTCCAGCGTGTGCGGCCCGTTGGTCAGGTTTTGCACCAGCGGTTGGCACAGCGGCTCCGCCGCGTCGGCCCGGAAACTGATCGTGTCCTCGGCGGTGCGGTAAACGTCGAACGTGAACGTGTCGCCCGTGCCGTTGCCATAAACGACAGGGCTGTCTTTACGCTCGGTCCGCGCGTGCCGCCACAGCTTTGGATCGATACCGATTTGGCCGGAGCGGCTGACGAACGCTTGGGCCACGTTGCCTTCGCCGTCGGGACCGGTGACGCTGCCTGTCAGGCGATAATCGCCCGTATCGCTGGTCATCGTAATCGTCCAAGTCTGCGGAACGACGCCGGTGCGGAGTTCCACGGCGTGCGGCGCCACGTCGCCCGGTCCGGGACCTTTCAGTGCGCGAGGCCAGATCGCCGGCTTGGGTTGGATGAACGTCGTGTAAAAGGCAAGAGCCTGATCGGCCGGCACGCCGTCGATCAGCACCCGCGCCGTGCCCCCGGTGGGCGTTTTGCGGCCGATCAAGTCGATCCGATTGCCTGTGAACCGGACCGTCAGCCGGGCTTCTTTCTGAGCGGTGTGCAGAATTCCGTCAATGTTGGTCCACGAGCCGGTGACGGCGACCCCGGCATCGGAGGACGCCGGCGGGGCCACGACGATGCGCCGTTCGCGAGATTCAGGCGGGTCATTGAACCGCTCGGGTTTCGCTATGTGCCGGCAGATGTTATCCCAGATGCGGATCCGGCCGTGCTGGTTCTGATGCACCGAATCCCCGACCAGGGCTGCCGGCTCCAGATCGATGCGCTGCAGATACGCGGCCAACTCGCGGCGGTTTTCCACGAATTCGGCGCCATGCTTGTGGCAAATTTCGCGGATTCTGTCGATCGGCACGCCTTCGAGGATCTCGATTTCCTCGGGCGTCAGCTTGCTCCGTTGAAAGAAGTGCAGGCTGGGCACAATCACGTCGGCCGTGGTCGATCGGCGGATCTCGGTCAGCAGGGCGTCGAGGCCGTCCGGCGAACCGTTGGTATAGGTGAAGATCAAGTCCGGCTGCTCCGCCCTGACGAACTGGCGGATCCAGCCGCGGGCAAAATCCCACGGCGTACCGCTGCCGGCATGTTTCTTATAGACGATGGGCGGCGCAGCGGGAAACTGCTCGCGGATCGCGCGGATCAGCGGATATCCGTCGCCTTGGAAATTGGTCCAACTGGACCCCACGGCCCAGATCAGGAACGGCTTGCCGGGCAGCCCCGCGCGGCCCTGCCACTTGGCCACCGAAAGAGCCAAATTACTTCCGTCGTCCGGCCGCGGCGCCACATCATAAGGCGGCAGGGCGGCGCGCTCGGACTCGTAAGCCGCCGACATCTCCGCCTCGCTGGCCGTGCGCAATTGAACGTCATCCACCGCGATGAAGTCGCCCTCCGGCACCTCCTGTTGACAACGAACGTGAAAACGGACGCTCTGGCATTGAATCGGCAGCCAGAAGTAATAGCCCACGCGCCGCCACTGGTTCTCGGTCGCCGGTGTTCCCGGGTAATGATCCCCGGCAGTTCGCATCTTCTCGTCGGAACCGAACTCGATCGCCGCCCAGCAGTCGATCGGACTCTTCAGCCAAAACGACAGAAAATGGGGCGTTCCGGGAGCGCCCGGAACATGCGGCGTGATCAGAAGCATACCTTGGCGAACGGGAATGCGAGCGTAAGCCTTGCCTTGCGGAGCGTCGTCGGCGACGACGACCGTGCCACTGCCGATTCCCCAGCCAGGCGGGGATTTGCCGTCTGTTTCAAAATCGGCGCCGGGCAGCGAAATGCGGTGCGCATCGGCCGGCAGTGGGAAATCCGAGCGGCTGATGCATCGCAAGCCGCGGCGTTCCAGCGAGCCGGTCGGAGCATCCGCGGCAGCGGCGCACGTCAACGTGAACGGTAGCGTAATCGCGAGGAACGAGCAGATCGCGTTGCGGTTTCTCATGAACAGACCTTTCTTTCTTAAACGACTAGTCTCGCATCGCCTTGTCGATAGACGACAGGATACCCGCTCCGGTCCCCTTGCTGCAATTCCCCAGTGCCGGCTCGGAATCGCCGAGGGCGCCGCGACGCGATGAAACGCGCGCGACTCTGCCATGACGACAATGCCGTTGTTTGTCGGCTTCAGCCGACAGCTCGTTTGCCACCAGCTTCAGACACTGGACCGCCCGATAGGTCGTCGGCCGTGTCCATGATGTAGAAGAGATTAGCGGCCGTTCTGTCAACGTGGTGAATGGTCACGAGGTTCGGATCCCGGACACGGGCGGTTTGCTCCAGGCGGCTCAGCGAAACGATCTCACGGCCCGTCGGATCGACCGGACCCGTGCCGCGGAGCGGTACGATCTTCACGGCACGCAGCCCGCCCTTGGTCTGGTTGCGGGCTAGCCAGACTTCGCCGAAGCCGCCCTTGCCGATCTGCCGCAGAAGTTCCATATCTGGAATTGCGGGCGGCGAACCGGCAGGCAGGGTGGCAATCCGCGGCACCTCAGCTAAACTGGATTCACGCCACGAGGCCGCTGCCACCCCCTGCCTGAACAGGATTGCGTTATGCCGGAGACCGAAGCCGATACCTGTCGCAAGCTCATCACCCCCAAAATCTACGCGGCGGGCTGGACCGACGAACAGATCAGCGAACAGAAGACGTTCACCGATGGCCGCATCATCGTCGTGGGAAATCGGATCCACAGACGCCAGCAGAAGCGGGCCGATTACCTGCTGCGGCTCACCCGCGATTTCCCCATCGCGATCGTCGAAGCCAAGGCCAAGTACAGAACGGCGGGCGAGGGCCTGCAGCAGGCGAAGGACTACGCCGAGATTCTGGATCTGAAATTTGCCTACGCAACCAACGGCCACGAGATCATCGAATTCGATTTTCTTACCGGCCAGGAACGCGTGATCGATGCGTTTCCGTCGCCCGCCGAACTGTGGTCGCGGCTGCGGGCCGGTCAAGGCATCACGGACGACAAGGCCGCCGAGCAACTGCTGACCCCGTTCTTCCACCAACGCGGCAGGATCCCGCGGTACTACCAGGAAATCGCCATCAACCGTGTCATCCAGGCCATTCTCGCTGGCGACACCCGCATCCTGATCACGATGGCGACCGGCACGGGCAAGACCGAGGTCGCGTTTCAGATCTGCTGGAAGCTTTGGAGCAGCCGCTGGAACCGGATCGGCGAACACCGGCGACCCAAAATCCTGTACCTGGCGGATCGCAACATCCTGATCAACGATCCCAAGGACAAGACATTCGCACCCTTCGGCGATGCCCGCTGGAAGATCGAGAACGGCCGGATCAGCAAGGGCCGCGAAATGTACTTTTCAATCTATCAGGCAATCGCCCAGGACGAGCGGCGTCCGGGCCTGTACAGGGAGTATGCCCCCGATTTCTTCGACCTGATCGTCGTCGACGAGTGCCATCGCGGCAGTGCCCGCGACGAAAGCAGCTGGCGGGAGATCCTGGAGTACTACGAAGCGGCCTACCAGTTGGGCATGACCGCCACGCCGCTTCGCCAAGACAACCGGGACACGTACAAGTACTTCGGCGATCCGCTGTACACGTACAGCCTGCGGCAGGGCATCGACGATGGCTTCCTGGCTCCGTACCGCGTCCACCGCGTCGTTACCGATTTCGACGCTACCGGCTGGCGTCCCAACCAGGGCGAAGTCGACCGCTACGGCCGGGTGATTCCGGACGAAGAATACCAGACGAAGGACTTCGAGCGGGTCGTCGCCCTGCGCGCCCGCACGAAGGCAATCGCTCGCTACGTCACCGAGTTCCTGAAAAAGACGGACCGCTTCGCCAAGACGATCGTGTTCTGCGTGGACCAGGAACACGCGGACGAGATGCGACGCGAGCTGAACAACCTGAACAGCGACTTGGTCCAGCAGCATCCGGATTACGTTTGCCGCGTAACCTCGGACGAAGGCGACGTCGGCCGCGGGCATCTGTCTCGTTTTCAGGACGTCGAAACCGACTCGCCTGTGATCCTGACCACGTCGCAGTTGTTGACCACCGGCGTCGACGCCCCGACTTGTCAGAACATCGTGCTGGCTCGCGTGATCAACTCGATGGTCGAATTCAAGCAGATCATCGGTCGCGGGACCCGGCTCCGCGACGACTACGGCAAGTTGTTCTTCAACATCCTGGACTTCACACAATCGACGCGGCTGTTTGCCGATCCGGAGTTCGATGGCGACCCGGTGCAGATCGACGAGACGCAGATCGACGAAGACGGAAACGCAACCGACACGGAGGAAGCGGACCAATACCAGCCCGACGACTGGGGTGCGTTCCCCGACGATGGTCCTGGTGACGACGTTGGCGGTGTTGGGGACGACGAAGGCGACGGACGAAGCCGCAAGTACTACTTCGACGGTGGTCAGGTCGAGATCGCGGCCCACATGGTCTACGAAATCGACCCGGATGGGCACCAGCTTCGCGTCGTGAAGTACACCGACTACACGGCCGAGAAGGTGCGGACGCTGTACCCGAACGCCCACGCGTTGCGCGAAAGCTGGAGCCAACCCGAAAACCGCGGCGAGATCATCGAGGCCCTGGCGGAACGCGGCATCGACTTTGAACAGCTGGTCGAGGTCTCCGGCCAGCCCGATGCGGACCCGTTCGACTTGCTGTGCCACGTTGCGTTCAACGCACCGTTGCGGACTCGGCGGGAGCGTGCCCAGCGGTTGCGGTCGGAAAAGAAGGACTTCTTCGAGAAGTACGGCCCGGAGGCCAGGGCCATCCTGAACGTGTTGCTGGACAAGTACACCGAGTTTGGGATTGCCCAATTCATTGTCCCGGATATTCTGGAGGTCCCGCCGATCTCGGAGCAGGGCAACCTGGTGGAGATCGCCGGGCGGTTCGGCGGTGTGCAGCAACTGCGGGACGCGGTCAACGAACTTCAGACGCTGCTGTACGCGGCGTGAAGGCGGGATGGGCAAAAAAATTGGTGGCAAGAAAATGAATGGCTCTGCATCTTTTTGCCCTTCATTTTTTTGCCTCTCGAATGGATCAGGGAGGAGTGAACTCTGGTGGCACGACAGAAGACGACCACGGAACAGAAGCCGCTGACCACGGCCCAGCAACTCGGCAGCCTGGTCAAATCCGCCCGCGACATCATGCGGAAGGACAAGGGCCTGAACGGCGACCTGGACCGGCTGCCGATGCTGACCTGGGTGATGTTCCTGAAGTTCCTCGACGACTCGGAGAAGGTCGAGGAGACGCGAACCGCACTCAGCGGCAAGAAGTACAAATCGGCCATCGACCCGCCGTACCGCTGGCGGGACTGGGCCGCTCAGAAAGATGGCATCACCGGCAACGAATTGATCCCGTTCATCAACAACGACGAAGCGATTCGCCCCGATGGCAAACGCGGGCCGGGTTTGTTCGCCTACCTCAGGTCGCTGCAGGGCAGTAACGGCGACCGTCGCCGCGACGTGATCGCCACGGTCTTCAGCGGCGTTACCAACCGCATGATCAGCGGGTACCTGTTGCGGGACGTGATCAACCTGATCGATGGCATCCACTTCGATTCCACCGACGAGATCCACACGCTGGGCCACCTGTACGAGTCCATGCTGCGGGAAATGCGGGACGCGGCCGGCGACTCCGGCGAATTCTACACGCCGCGGCCGGTCGTCAAGTTCATGGTTGCGGCGATCGAGCCGCAGCTCGGCGAAACGGTGTTGGACCCGGCGTGCGGCACGGGCGGGTTCCTGGCCGAGGCGTACCAGCATCTGGAGAAGCAGTGCAAGACGGTCAAGGACAAGACGACACTGCAGGAGAAGAGCATCTTCGGCGGTGAAGCCAAGCCGCTGCCGTACATGCTGTCGCAGATGAATCTGCTGCTGCACGGCCTGCACTCGCCCGACATCGCGTACGGCAACAGCCTGGCCGTGAAGATCACCGAGATCGGCGACAAGGATCGGGTCGACGTGATCCTGACCAACCCGCCGTTTGGTGGCGAAGAAGAGGCCGGGATCCGCTCCAACTTCCCGGCGGACAAGCAGACATCCGAAACGGCCCTGCTGTTTCTGCAGCTCATCATGCGGAAGTTGCGGCGGTCGCATCGCCCCTCGCCTGCCGGGAGAGCGGCCGGAGGAGAGGGGAAAGGCGGCCGGGCCGCGGTGGTCGTGCCCAACGGCACGCTGTTCGGCGACGGCGTCTGTGGCCGGATTAAGCACGAGCTGCTGACCGACTTCAATCTGCACACCATCGTCCGATTGCCGAACGGCGTGTTCGCCCCGTACACCAGCATCCCGACAAACCTGTTGTTCTTCGACCGGGCCGGTCCTACGAAGACAATCTGGTACTACGAGCAGCCAATGCCCGCAGGCCGCAAGAACTACTCGAAGACGAAGCCGATCCAGTTCGAGGAATTTGCCGATTGCCTGGCCTGGTGGAAGAAGCGGAAGGAAAACGACCGGGCGTGGAAGGTTCCCGCCAAGGACGTAATCAAGCTGGATGACGCGGGCAACCTGGTCTCGGTCAACTTGGACGTCAAGAATCCAAACGCTGCCGAAGCGTTGGAGCACCTGCCCCCGGACAAGCTGGTCGAAGACATCCTGATGAGGGAACGGCGGATCATCGAGATCATGGGCGAGATCAAGGGCGTGTTGGCGGGAGCTGGGAAATGAGTAAGGTCGATTTGCCGCTCGTGCTTCTTGGTGAGGTCGCGAAGCCAATCGCTCGGCCGGTGAACGTGTTGCCGGGTCAAAGCTACAGAACCCTGGGGGTCAAATGGTGGGGAGAAGGTGCGTACGAGCGGGAAACGATTGACGGATCGAAGACAGCGGCCAGCCAACTGTACGAGGTCCACGAAGGCGACCTGATCATCAACAAGATTTGGGTCCGCCACGGCTCAATCGGAATCGTACCTGCCAGGATGCACGGCTGTGCAGGCTCGGGTGAGTTTCCGACCTTTGATTTGGATTCCGACCGCGTGTTGCCTCGGTGGATTCACTGGTACAGCAAGACACGTGAGATGTGGAGCAAGTGCGACGCGTTGTCACAGGGCACGAGTGGAAAGAACCGCATCAAGCCAGAGAAGTTCCTGACGGTCGCGGTGCCACTGCCCCCGCTTTCCGAGCAGCGGCGGATCGTAGCGAAGATCGAGCAGTTGGCCAGCAAGATCGAGGAGGCCAGGGGGCTGCGTGGCAAATCAGCCGGTGAGGCTGATATATTGCAGGCGTCTATCTTCTCTCGCGTCCTGCCGGAGCACGTCGCGAAATGGAATTCCAACCGTGTTTCGTTTGCGGATGTCGCCAAGGTCGCGAGAGGTAAGTTCGGGCATCGCCCGCGGAACGATCCACGATTCTACGGGGGCGACATTCCATTCATTCAGATCAACGACATCTCGGATGCAAGTCGCTACATCCGTCGTTTTTCCCAGACACTTAACGAAGATGGGCTGTGCATCAGCCGGATGTTTCCGAAGGGGACCGTCGTCATCGCGATCACGGGGGCGACGGTTGGCGTGACCGGCATCCTGGATTTTGACTCGTGCTTTCCCGATAGTATCGTGGGTTACGTTCCAGACCCAGACCGCATAACACCCGAATTCCTGCACTACTCCGTCGAGTCAGAGAAGCATCAAGCTCTAGAGCAAGCAACGCAGACGACCCAACCGAACATCAACTTGAGGATTCTCGATGGTTTGAAACTCGCCATCCCACCCCTCCCCGAACAACGCCGCATCGTCGCCTACCTCGACGACCTTCTGGCCAAGGTCGATCAACTGAAAACCCTGCAGGCCGAAACGGCAGCCGAACTCGACGCCTTGCTTCCGTCGATTCTGGACAGGGCGTTTTGTGGCGAATTGTAGGCGGTCGGTTCGAGTGTCGCAACGCGTGCCGAAACAACTTCTTCGTTTCGGCGGGAACTGGCGGCAAGCCGGGGGCGTCGCCGGTTCACATCGCGGGGTCCGAGGCGACGTTGCGGGGCCGTCTGGCCTGCGTCACCACGCTGCTCGCCAGCGTGGGACGGTGTTCAAGACCAGAGCGAATCCACCAAGAAATCCGTTGCTTCGCCACCACGCTGCTTGCCAGCGTGGAGCGGTGTTCACGGCGATCGACACAGTGATCGGGACGAGGCCTGGTCGGGAACATGGCCCCACGCTGGCAAGCAGCGTGGTGGCCGAAGATGTCGCGGGGCGGGGCGATGTCTGGTTCTGAACACGGCTCCACGCTGACAAGCAGCGTGGTGGCCTTGGGTGCCGATCATCCGCACGTCGGCCGTGGCGCCGATCGGCACCAGGTCCGGACCGTGGATGTCGATTCTGAACTCGCATCAACGGGCCCGCCTCGCCCGCTCGTAGTTGGCCTGCACGCACTTGGTGTGCGGATGGTTCCGACCCAAGGCTTGGCGAAATACCGCCAGGGCCTGCAGGTAGCAACGGAGGCC
>Ga0351972_10084_pt1 | contig 43787 bp, 39 predicted proteins | sample TotcelHFGM3001N9_FD_206747 | JGI IMG/M metagenome (GOLD analysis project Ga0351972, IMG submission 206747) | Enriched cells from coal bed in the Powder River Basin, Montana, United States - Total cells FGM rep2 HSBNCT.FGM.300.1.N9 ...
GAGTTGCTGTGGCTGGCAGCAACCATGTCAATCACTTTGTGTATCGGCAGTTCCTTTTGAGAACTTAAGTCCTTTTTAAAAATAAATTTTACGCAAGAACATCAATCATGCCGCCCACGCCAAACATGCCCAAGGGAGCGATGCTGGCCACTTCCACCTTGCGCGATGCATCAATGAGGTTGATGAGGGCCATACCCGCGTGGTTCTGCGCCTTCTGAAGAATGGTTTGCATGAGTGTTGTTCCGACTGAATCAATTGGTCCCATTGTTCTTCACCCCGTAAAAAAGGGTTTCACCTCTCATCCTCCGTGACTTGAAGTGAAGTCTTGTTGCCGACGACATCCTTGTCTGCATTATATATCGGCAAGATCGGTGGTGGAGTTTAGGATTTTAGAGAAATAATCTGTTGAGTGCGAAAAAGCCTTTGTATACAAGGTTTTTAAGCATTGCCCTGGCGCGTATCAGCAATGGCTGTTACGTGGCTTGCGGGTGCGCTGCGAATATTAAGTAATTTGTGAAGTTGATCATCTGTGCTGGAGCAAATCCCGCAACGCCGCATCCAGGTCCGGGAATTTGAATTCATATCCTGTTTCAAGGAGTTTTTCTGGGATCACGCGCGCGCTGGACAGCAGGGCCGCATCCGCCATTTCCCCGAAAGCCAGGCGCAGGGCGGTCGCAGGCGCCGGAAGTATGGCTGGTCGGCCCAAAGCGCGGCCCAGGGCGCGGGATAGTTCGCGGTTGGTTGCGGGGTTGGGCCCCACAAGGTTCACAGGCCCGGAAAGGGCGCCGGTTTCCAGGATGTGCAGGATAGCGCCCAGGATGTCCTGGATATGAATCCAGCTCATATACTGGCGGCCGGCGCCAAGGGGTCCGCCCAGACCCAGGCGGAATAGGGGCAGCATCTGGGCCAGGGCGCCGCCCTGGGGGCTGAGCACGATGCCTATGCGCATGCGCGCCAGGCGTATGCCTGCCTCGGCCGCGGGCTGGGAAGCGGCCTCCCAGTCCCGGCATAATGTGGCCAGAAAATCTTCACCCGGGGGATTGGATTCCGTGATGTGTGCGTTGCCGCAGTGCCCGTAGTACCCGATGGCGGATGCGCTGAGGAAAATTTTGGGAGGGTTTTGTGCCTTGGCCGCGGCCATGGCCAGCAGGTGCGTGCTTCTAACGCGGCTCGCCAGGAACTGTTTTTTCAGGGCCGGGGTCCAGCGTGCGTCCGCCAGGTTCTTGCCCGCCAAATGTATGACCGCGTCCACTCCGTTCAGGGGTGCAGCGTCCATGCGCTCGGCGTCCGGGTCCCACCACACTTCAGAGTCATCAGCGGGCGCGCGGCGCACCAAACGCTGCACCGTGTGTCCGTTTTGCGATAAAAACGGTGCCAGGTGCGAACCAATCAAACCGCTTGCCCCTGATATGAGAATGCGCATTGCGACCTCCGAACCCAATTTATTCAGCAGATAACCAAATATCAATTAATGAGAAAAAGTTCCTCAATCGAGGCCGATGCGGGCATCCACGGCCAGGCAGCCTTTGTGCGAAACCATGAGCGGGTTGATGTCCAGTTCCAGAATGCGGTCCGATGCCGCGGCCAGGCGGGATACCGCGGCCACGACTTTTTCCAGGGCCGGCTTATTCACGGGTATGCGGCCGCGCGCGCCCTGGAGCAGGGGCAGGCCCGCGATGCTGCGGATCATGGCGCGGGCTTGGCGCTGGTCCACGGGCGCCAGGCGAAGGGCCGTGTCGCGCAGCACTTCCACGAATACGCCGCCCAGGCCGAATACGATCACGGGTCCGAATGTGGGGTCGCGCCGCGCACCCACCAAACATTCCACGCCTCCTGGTTCGGCCATCTTCTGTACCAGCACTGTGCCCGGGGCATTGTGGTTTTCCATGATATCGAACAGGCGGCCTGCGGCGGCGGCTGCGGCGTGGCGCGAATCAATGCCCAAGATTACGCCTCCGGCGTCACTTTTATGGCTCATGGCCGCGCTCGTGATTTTCATGGCAACCGGAAAGCCCATATCTGCGGCCGCGCTCGCGGCCTGCGCGGGTGTGGCGGCTTCTGCGCACGGCGACACGGGCACGCCTGCGGCTTCCAGGAGGTCGAACGCGGGTTTGCCGAGCATCATCAAACCCGGGGGCGCGGCCGCAAGAATTTGTTTTGCGGCTTTTGGCAGGGGCGGTTTGCGCAGGGGCACGGGCTGGATTTTCCGCGTGCAGAAAGTGAGGAAATCGCGCATGGCGCGCACGGTCACGCCCATGCTGGTGAAGATCGGCACATTGGAATCCCCGCGCATGTCTTCGGCCACGTGAGGCAGGGCGAACAGAGTAATTACCACAGGCTTTGCGTGGCGCTCCACGAGGCCTTGCACATCCGGGGCGATGTTGCGCGCCATTACTTTGAACGGGCCGATATAGTGCTCGGGCGTGCGGCGCTGCACCATGATGATTCCGCCGTCCACATTACTCTGGGCCAGGGATTTGTCCATGGCCATGAGTACATTGTCCGCGGAGAACGCGTCGCCAAGGTCCATGGGGTTCTCGATATTGATGACCCCGGCGCGCACACGCTCCTGCACCGCGGCCAGGGTTTTTTTGCCGGGTTGCGGAAACGTGAACCCAGCGGCCGAATATTCGTCCGCGGCCATGACCGTGTACCCGCCGGCCGGGGAGATGACTGTGAGGCGGTTGCCGCGCAGCCGGGGCTGGGTGAACATGCGTGCGTGCGTAATGAGGTCCGTGAGGTTATGCACGCGGATCACACCGGCCTGCTCGAATGCCGCGCTCACCACGGCGTCGTCGTTGGCCAGGGAGGCTGTGTGGCTCTTGGCGCGCTGCTGACCGGCGGCCGTGGTGTTGCCCTTGTATGCGAGAATGGGTTTGGGGCAGCGGCTTGCGAGCTGCGCGAACCGGCGGCCGTCCACAATGCCTTCGAGGAACAGCACAATCACCTCGGTGCCGGGGTCGCTAATCAGATATTCCAGATAATCGCACTCATTGAGATCATACTTGTTGCCCATGCTCACCATTTTGTTGGAGTACAGGTTGTGCTCGTGCAGTCCCAGGATGAGGGTGAGGCCCACGCCGCCGCTCTGGCTGAGGATGGAGATGTTGCCGGCCGGGTAGGGCAGAATATACGAGAAGGGCGCGCACAGGCCGATTTCCGCGTTGATGATTCCCAGACAGTTGGGCCCTACAAGGCGGATATTGTGCGCGCGGGCTTTGTCTTTGATTTCCTCGCCCAGGGCCGCGCCCTGCGCATTGAGTTCGGAAAACCCCGCGGTTTCAATGATGGCGAATCGCGTGCCCTTGGCTGCGCACTGGTCCAGGAGTCCGGGCACGGTGCGAGCCGGGGACAGGGCCACGAGCAGGTCCACTGGTCCGGGAATGTCCTGCATGGATGCGTATACGGGTACGTTTTTAACCGGGTCCTGGTGCACGGGGTTCACGCCGTACACCTGACCTTTGTAATTCCAGTTTTCCAGGTTGCGCAGGATCATGGCCGCCAGGTTGCTGGTGCGCGGGGAAACTCCGGCTACAGCCACACTTTTGGGGTAGAACAATTTGTGCAGTGTTGTCATTGCGGCCCCCGGGCAACTCCATGGTCCTGAATATAGTAATTTGTTCATTATATATTACGTGCGGGCGCGGCACAAAAGGAAAACCTGCGTCTGGATTTTGTTTAACCGAACCGCGCAACGGTGCTATAATGAGAAAAGGTATATTAAATGGATAGAACAATTCTTTTTGCATTCTTGATTCTCGCGGCCAGCATCGCCGTAATAATGATGTCGCGCCGGCGTGTGCGCCTCATGGACGTGGGCGACGGTGAACTGATCAATTTACTGGACGCGCCGCCTTCGGAGGCCGACCCCATGGAGGGCGGCGTGCCCCTGATTTACAATCTCACGCCCGAGCAGCTTGACAGCATCCGCAAGCGGCCCGACGTGCAGCTTGTGGACATCCGGCAACCGTTTGAGCACAATTCCCTGCCGCCCATTCCAGGCGCGGAATCCATTCCATTAATGCAATTGCGCGGCCGCACGCACGAACTCAACCCCGAAAGCAACACCGTGGCCCTGTGCCTCAGCGGGCACCGCAGCATCACCGCGGGCCGCACCCTGGTGCGCAACGGGTTTCCCAAGGTATTCCAACTCAAGGGCGGCATGGCCGCATGGGCGCAGTACAAGGGGGATGCAAAGCCGCGTGAATAAAAAGTATCCCATGCATCGCATATTCCTGGCCGCGCTGCTGTGCAGCGCGTTGTGCGCGGCTGCGGGGTGCCCGGCGCGTTCACCCGCGGGCGTGGAGAATATTACTCCCGCGCAATTTAATGAAATGCTGGGCCGGGACGGCGTGGTGGTGATCGACGTGCGCGAACCCTCTGAACTCAAAACCCTGCCCGCAGTGGACGGGGCGCGCAATATTCCGCTTGGCAAACTTGAATCGCGCCTGGGCGAACTGGACAAGGACACGAGCTACGTGCTCACATGCCGCACCGGAAACCGCAGCACACAGGCCGCGCGCATCATGAGCCGCAACGGGTTCGAAAAACTTTACAACCTTGAGGGCGGGATGACGCGGTACAGGGCGCACAGCGTAAAATAGCTGGTACAAACAGTGCAACACCGGCGTGAAACATTGTGCGTGAGCAATATCACACGGTATTAATTGAACAATACAATCCCAAAGCTGTCTGAACACATAACCAAATTTGGCGCATTCACGTGCGCTTTCGTCTGTGGAGGCTCTTATGAGCGAAGGTAATGAAATATCTGTGAATGAAAACGGTGCGGCCCCTGGCGGCCCCGCAAGTGCTCCCGTGGTTGTCGGAATCCCGAAAAAGTCCACGCCCGTGGGGATGATTTTATGGAGTGCGCTGTTTACCGTGTGCGGCATTGGTATTTTCGGGGCCTGGTGGCTGATGCGCGCCCTGTTCGGGCGTGCGAACTGGGCGGTGCTGATTTCGGGCCGCGAAGCGGGCGCGGCCGTGGCGTGCGCATACGCCGTGGGCGGGCTGGGGTTGCTGATTCTGTTTGTCACAGGCGTGAGCCGCAAAAAATGGATCGAACTGGGCATTGCGGGCGGCGCGGTTTTTGTTCTGGCCGCAACCGTGTGGTATCCCAGGGCGTATCCCCAGTCTCTGGCCGGGTTTGTGCCCGATGACACCCGCATTATCGTGTCCATGGATGTTGTGGATTCCGCGGGCCTGGGCAACAGCTACATCAAGGCCATGGGCAAGCAGCGGCTGCTGGACGAATATGACCGTGTGACCGGCAAAGTCAAGTTCGACCTGGACCTGGCCAAAACCGGGCGCAGGCTGGGTTACTATACCGCGGGGTGGATGACCCGCGAAGTGCTTGTTGTCGCAGGGGATGTCACACAAAATGATATGGATTTCGCGGTGCTGTTCGGATCCTGGAATCAAGAGCGGGCCGAGCGCAACTTTCCCAAAATCCTGCGCTTCATGCAGGACACCATGGCCGATGCTATTGAAGGAACGGATCCCGAGGAAGCCAAATCCATCCGCGAAGAAACCACCTTTGAATTTGAAAAAATTTCTTACAAGAAGAACACCCTGTACCGAATGAAATCACACACAAAAAGCCCGGACGGCGAGGAAGACACGTCTGAAGATACGATGTGCTGGGCCAGTGTGCCGCGCGCCCTGGTGGTTGCGGGCAATCTGGAATACCTCAAGAAAGTCGTGGATTCCCTGGCGTCCTCCAAGCGCACAAAGCGGCAGAAGCACTTTGCCAAAGTGCAACAGAAATTTGTTGGGGAAAAGAGGCCCGTGTATGTGTACGTGGACGGGCGCCTGCTGCGCGACCAGGTGGAGCGCCAGCTCCGCGCGGCAAGCAAAGGCGGCTTTTTAGGGGATGAGGGGCACATCGACGATCTGTCGGGCGACGCGATTGAAGATTACCGCAAGGAATTGCACGAACTCGAGGCCATGGAGGGCATCGAATACCGCTTCACTTACACGGAACTGGATCCCCGCCACGAGGTGTCTCTGCTGCTTGATGAAAAGAGGGTGCCTTATACGGAATACCTCAAATACCTGGATCGCTTGGAGTCGCGCCCGCACCGCATGGACACGCTGCTCGAGCATGAGAACGCATTGTTCTATTTCTCGGCCACGAGCTTGTCCGGCATCCTGCGCACCCTGTATGACCTGGACAAAGAGAGCGTGAATGAGTTGTGTTCGGAAATCGGAATCAAAGCCCCCGATTTGCTGAATGCCGTGGGCGATGAATTCGGTATAGCTATTATGGACGTGCGTTTCCGAAAGAACACGGACATGCCTGTGTACCTGGACATGATTCTGGCCCTGGAACTCAATCCCCAGGGAAACAGCAGCGCCACCATGTCCCAGGCCGCGGGCAGGATCGCCTCGTGGCTGTCCACGCAAGGCGAACTCAGCCTGGAAAAACGCGACGGCGATTTCTTTGTGTTCCGGGATTTGACCCTGGGCAAGAGCATGAAACCCACGCTCGCGGTCACTCCCAAATACATGTTCTTCGGCATGAACCCGGACACAGTGCGCAGGCACATGAAAGGCGGCATGGGCAAGCGCACCGACATATCCAGCGTGGCGCGCATGCAGTTAAATCCCGCGCGTATCGCGGATTCCCTGCAGGACTATCTTGATCACATGGACGACCTGGATCAGATGTTCGCATTCAATGAACTGGATCGGCGCAACACCGAGCGCGCCCTGGAGTCGTCGATCAAGTCCCTCCAGGCCCAGGGCCCCACATCTCTGCTGTTCCAGGTGGATAAAGACAAAGTGTCCTTTGTGGTGGAGCAGGATATCAGGGACAAGTTCCTGGGCCGCATTCCGGTAAAAATTTTCGGGGACATGATTATCGACGGTTACGAAGAAGGAGAGCGGCGCAACCAATTCGATGCGTGCTCCGAAGCTTTGAGCGAGGCTGACTGGGGCGTGCGCTACTACATGGATGAAACCGGCGGCCTCGCGGATCTCACCAGGCCCGCGGATACATGCAGCGTTATGGCTGACGACGAGACCATGGCATCATGCATTAAAAAGGTGGTTGATGATGTGCGGAACGCCTGCGTTGCGGACACATACGAGTTTGAAGTTGTCTCTGACACCGAGTACGAACTGCGCGCCAAAGCGCCCGGTGAATCGGGTTGCTGGATATGCGTGACAGAATCCCAGATGTCTCCGGACTGGTATATGGCGTGTGAGGAAAACGGCGAACCCTCCTGCATTCATAATCTCGAATACATACCCGAGATGCCGGATGACACCATGTTCGATAAAGGCGACCTGTAATGCGCCGGCCGGCGCAAGGCGGAGATTGACGGCAGGCAGGACGGGTGGGCACAGTGCGAACGTTATTGAGCATATGCTTCACTTTGTATACAATATGGGGCGTATGTAAAACTTTGATGGAGGCTTCATTGTGACTCGATATCGTTTGCTCTCTTTGCTCCTCGTGCTGTGTGTGGCTCTGGCCGCGTCCATGGGATGCGACACCAAGCCAAAGATTAAGGATGTTGTCATAGAAGAAAACGTGGCCGTGCCCGAAAGCCTTGTGGCCGCGTCCGAGGAACCCGTGGTTCCCCAGGGGCCTTTGTTCACCAGCCTGGACAAGGCCGCATTTGACACCATGTCCGTGCAGGACGGCGTGCAGTTGCTCAACGTGCTCGAGCCCGGCGAGGAATACCCCGGCCTCAGCGATCTGCCCCAGAACAAGATGACGGCCATTCCCCTGAACCAGTTGCTGGCCGGTGATTTCGGCACGTTGGACAGGAATAAAAAGGTTATCGCAATCTGCCGCACGGGCAACCGCAGCGCCCGCGCCGCCGAGTTCCTGGGCCAGAACGGATTCGAAGCGTACAATCTCGAAGGCGGGCTCCTGGGCATGGCCGGCCAGCCTCCGGCCGCTCCGGATGATGAAGAATCCGCCGAACCCGGCGCCGAAGATTCAGGCGCGATTCAGCAACAAGACCCCGCCGCCGGACAGACTGGCGCGGCCCCGGCCGCCACAGAGGAAACACCGGACCCGGAACCCGAAGCCGCTCCCGTGCAGTAAAAAATCAGTCGCAACTGGATTGCTATTGAGAAAAAAACGGCTTGTTTTTATTGATATCGACGGCATTAACCCGCAGGTGCTTTATGACGTGCTTGATGATTCCAGTTCAAATCTGAGCAAAATCGCCGGGCGCGGCGCGCGCGTGGAGCGCGCGTCCACCGTGTTCCCGGCCGTGACCCTGTGCTGCCAGGCCTCCATGTTCACAGGCGCGTGGCCCGGCACGCACGGCATCCTCGGCAATTCCTGGTGGGACCGCTACAAGTCCCCGCCCCGGTTCCGCTATTACACCGACGCCAAAACCGCCATGGGCAATTACGGCTACGCCATGTACGGCTGGCCCACGATTGTCATGCCGCGCAAGCCCGGCCTTCAATTCGCTAACGACGATTTAAGCAATGATGTGGAAACCATTTATGAAATGGCCAAACGTAAAAATCTTAAAACCATGCAGGTATTCAACCAGTACAGCCGCGGCGTGGACCACTGGGTGATTCCCTCGCGCATGGCCATGGTCCTATTCGCCCTGGCCCACGAGGAACTCCTGCACAACCGCTACTGGGACAAGTCCACGTTTAATCACCTGTTTAAAGCCATGCGCAAGGGCGAACTGCCCGACCTGATCGCATTCTATATCTCGGGCCACGACAGCAACAGCCACGAGCACGGCGCGCATGACCAGGCCGAATATTTCAAAAAATATCTGGATCCTCTCTTTGGCCTTTTCATCACCGAGTTCGAGAAGCATGCGCCCATCGAGGATTTTTATTTTCTCATTACCTCGGACCATGGCCAGGCCAACACCATCAAGGATCAGGAGCATGTGGTGGACCACGCGCTGCTGGGGGAAATTCTCGGCGCCGTGCCCGGCGGCGGATTTCAGCTTGCGGCGCGTAAAAAAGTGCTGCCCACGGACACGGCCATCGGCAACATGGAAGCCGGCGCCACGCAGTTGCACCTCATCAATCGCCAGACATTCAACTGGGCCGACCCGCCGCGCTTCGAGCAGGACGTGATTCCCGTGGCTGATGCGTTCGCGCACTACGGCAAGTCCGGGGGCCGTCCCCCGTTCGTGGATATTATGCTCGCGCGCACCTCTGTGGAGCAGGGCTACATGGTTTATGAAAACGGCGGCCTCGTGGACCTGGAAACGTATTTCCAGGGTAAGGACGAGCAGTATCCCGATGCGGTGCGCCGCATCCGCGGGCTCAACTGCGAGCGCAGCGGCGATCTGATCGTGATTCTCGATTATTCCCAAGGGTATTATTTCGGAGACAAGCCCAAAGCCGGAGAGCACGGCAACCTGTGCGCAGCCGATGCGCTCATCCCCTTTGTGGTTTCCGGCCCCGGCATTCCCAATATAACCATTCCCACCGCATCCCTCATCGACGCCGTGCCAACGGCCGGCGGCCTCCTGGGTTTCGACACGCCCACGGCACAGGGCCGCGATATCCTCGCATAACTATTTTCTTGATTGTCCGCACGGAATATCCCCGCGCCCGAAGTTTCTTGAAGCCGGGATGTTTCCTGTTACAATAATGACCGGACCCGCGGCCGCCGCGGGCCACGCCATGAGGATGAGGTGCATTATGAAGCGCAGCGACTGGAAGCCCCCGGAGTTTGTCACACTCAATGATCTGGACGCGGTGTTCCGCGTATGCACCATGAGCAGCAAAGAAGTGATCCAGTCGCCCAATGACAATTTAAAAATCAATGTCATCGCCAGGCCGGAAGCGTTTTACCGCCGGTTCGCCAAGAGCATCTTCAAGCGCATGGTGGCCGCGCGCCAGGAGGGCCGCAAGTTCGTGGCCCTGCTGCCCGTGAGCCCGGTCAAGCAGTATCCCATCCTTGCGGACATGATTACGCAGTACCGCCTGCCCATGGATCACTGCCACCTGTTTCTTATGGATGAATACGCGCTGCCCGACGGGCGGCTCGTTCCCGAGAATTTTCCGTTTTCGTTCCGTAACTATATGTTCAATAGTTTCCTGCTGTTTGTGGACAAGAGCCTGCACCCGCCCCTGGACCAGATTTATACGCCCGGGCCGGACACCGTGGACCGCTATGCGGATATGATCGCCGCGCTGGGCGGCGCCGAAGTAGCCTACGGCGGCATCGGCTGGAGCGGGCACCTGGCGTTTATCGACCCCATGGCCAATGAATGGGGCGATCTGGATGACATGGATGCATTTCTGAATCAGGGCCCGCGGTTCTGCCACCTCAGCCCGGCCACGACCATGCAGACCTCTTTGCGCGCATTCGATTCCGCATTTCCCCTGGCCCCGTCCCATGCGTACAGCATCGGCCCGGCGCAGATACGCGACGCCGCGTTCCGCAGCATCTGGTGCGACGGCTACCCGTGGCAAAATTTCATCTGGCGCTACGCCGCGCACGGCGATGTGACCGCGCATGTGCCCGCCACCATGCTTCAGTTGTGGCCCAGTGAAATCAATATCATGCCCGACCTGGCCGGCATGCGCAGCACAAACTGGAGCGTGATCCGGGACTATTACAAAAGTCTGCCGGAATAGGCGTTTTCACTAAAAAGAGAATAGATGTTAAGAGCGTTCCGTGAGGAATGTCTTGATGATGTGCAGGAATTGTTTGCCCCGGTGCTTGAATCCGCTCAGGGTGCGGCCCGTGGGCTTGTTCTGCATGTCCGTGGGCACTTCCAGGATGCGGAAGCCGTGGCGGTGCGCGCGGATGGTGAGGCCCACCTCGGCGCCGAATCCCCCGGGGATGGGGCACAGGTCCAGGGCGGCCTGGCGGCGGAACGCGCGCTGGCCCGAGATGGGTGAGCGGAACTCCTGGCCGGTTTTCCATTTGAGCCCGGCGCGGGCCGTGCCCAGCACAATGCCGAACCCGCCCTTGCGCTGTTTGCCGCCGTAGAACTGGGCGATGGCCATGTCGCAGTCTCCGGCGCGCACCGCTTCGATGAGCTTGCCGGCCTCGGCCGCGCTCGCGCCCAGGTCCGCGTCCAGGAACACCACGATATCCGCGCTGCTGTGGCGCAGTCCGCGCTCCATGGACCCGCCCTTGCCCAGGTTCTGCTCGTTGCGCAGCACCACGGCCCCGGCGGCCGCAGCCCGGTCCGCGGTGCGGTCCGCGGACCCGTCATCAACAACTACGATTTCCGTGATGCCGGGGATGGTGCGGATCGCGGCCAGGGTGGCTGTGATGCTCTGCTCCTCGTTGTACGCGGGCAGGATTATGGCAACGGTTTCCGGGGTGGTTGTCTGGTTCATATTTATGCGGTGCGCCGCGCCTTTACTTGATGCCCAGGGCGCGCTTGACGATGGATTCGTCGATGGTCAGTTCGTAGCGCTCTCCGAATTTTTGCACTTCGGGGCAGTTGTATGGGTCGAACTCGAAGCGCTTGATGATGCGACCGTAAATATCCTTGAGCGCGCGGGCGCCCACGCGCGTGCTTTCCGCGGATTTGAATGCGATGAGTTTTTTGGCTTTTTCCGTGATGCTGAGTTCCACATCGAATTTCTCGAAGAATTTTTTCGAGTGCTTGAACACCGAAGTGGGGGTGTCCATGAAGATGGTCATGAGGTTCGCGGGCGTGAGGTCGTTGAGCACCACGGCGTTGTCGAAGCGGGCGATGAACTGGGGCAGCATGCCGTAATTGAAAATGTCGAGCTGTTCGAGGTTTTCCTTGAGCGTGAAGATCTGCTTGAATTCCACAGCGCCTTCCACGTTCATGGTCATCTTGGTGAGGCGGTCCTGCTTGCCCTGTTCAAACACGCGGCTGTACACCTGGTCGAAAAGCTCCTCGAATGCGCCGCCGCACACGAACAGCATGTTTCCTGTGTCGATGCGGAATGTGTGTTCTTTGTATTCTCCGTCAAGAAACAGTTTTGTGTCGTAGGAAACCTGCTCGCCTTCCATGAGTGTGAGCAGGGCCTGCTGGATGTTGATGCCCACCACATTGGGCTTGCCGCCGATGCGGGACGTTATCTTGTCGATTTCGTCGATGCAGATGGTGGCGTGCTCCACCAGGTCCCGCACTTTTTCGGGCGTGGCTTCCTTGCCCAGGATGATCAGGGCGCGGTTTTCAAGCTGGTGGTACAGGTGGGTGTGGGGCATGACCATGCCCTCGTCGTTGGCGAATGTGTTGGCGTTCATGCGCAGCACCACCCGGTGCTTTTCAAAGAACGGGTGGGTGTTGTACATGCGCTCCATGGCCTGCATGGTGGCGGTCTTGCCCGTGCCGCTGTTGCCGATAAGCAGCAGATTGCCGAACTTCTCGCCCGTGACGTGTTTGAAAATGGCCACGGAAACATACTTGAGCATGTCTTCCTGGCCGATGATGTCTTTGCTGATAATCTTGTAAATATCCACCGGTTTCATGGGCGTGGCATCTCCGTGGCATGGCGCTGTTGTTGGTAACGATTGTAGCATCGGGCCAAGGTGAAATCAATGCGCGCGCGGGCCGGGCGTCGCCCTTTTGCCGCCTGTGTATTAAAATAGGGATACATTATGGAAAGACTCGCCGCAAAATACGCTGCGCTGCAGATGTTCCGGGCCCTGGGTCGGCCGCGGCCCCTGCCTGTGTCCCTGGCATACAGCGTCACGCACCGCTGCAACGCGCGCTGCAAAACCTGCGGCGTGGCCGGGGGCCTCACTCCGGACATGGATACGGATTCCTGGATGCGCGTGTTCAAGTCCCTGGGCCGCGCCCCCGTTTGGATTACGGTCACGGGCGGCGAGCCGTTTATGCGCGAGGATATCGCGGATCTGCTCCAGGGCATGCTGCGCCACGCAAAACCCGCATACATCACAATCGCCACAAACGGGTCCCTCTCGAATCGTATTGTTCCCATCATGCGCCGCCTGGCAAAGGATTTCCCGGACACGGACATCATCGCCAATATCTCCCTGGACGGCATCGGTGCGCAGCATGACCGCGTGCGCGGCATGGACGGCAGTTTTGACGCGGCCGTGGATACATTCCACCATCTGCGCATCGATCAGCCGCCCAACCTGCACGCCGGGTTCCACACGGTTATTTCCAAATACAACGCGGACGCGGTTCCGGACCTGGTGAAATACGTGACCGGGTTCCGCCCGGACGCGCACGGGCTCGAAGTGGCGCAAAGCCGCGCGGAACTCAATGTTGCGCATCGGAATCTCGCGCCTTCGCCCGAAGCCGTGCGCGCGCTCATGCCCGTACTCCTCGAAGCCGCAGAATCCGATGCGCGTCCCACATCCGTGCAGCGCGCGCGGCGTGCTTTCCGCCGCCGGTATTACGCGCTGTCCGCAAAAGCTCTGGAAAAGGGCCGCCAGCCCATTCCCTGCTGGGCCGGTTTCGCGTCCGCCTATATCACGCCCGACGGCAACCTGTGGGCGTGCCCCACGGCCGGGTCTTCCCTGGGCAGCCTGCGCGCCGCGGATTTTGATTTCACCGCAGTGTGGCGCAGCGCACAGGCCGCGCGGGCACGCCGGGACATCACCGCCGGCAAATGCAGTTGCGCCCTGGCAAACGCCCTGTTCACGAGCATGATCCTGGACCCGGCCACAGCCCTGCACTTGGCCGCCGACATCGGCTGGCAGGGCCTGGGCAGCGCGTTCTTTAAATGAATAAAATCTACAAGCGCGGAAACCCTTTTTGGCAAAAAGGGTTTCCGCACCATCCCAAAAATTCTTGGGGCGAAACCGCACCTGTGGGCGCGGTATCGCCTTTTGCGTATGTTGATTTTTACACCAAATGTGTAGCTGTATTCTCATGGGGATTTTGGCGCTTATCCATTGATGCAATAGCCCGGCACGGTTTTGCCGGGGTATTCCCCGCCAAAAAGCAGTTTTGGGAGGATTTTTAAGGAACACTTTTTCAAAAGGGTTCCTTAAGTCGTCGAAGACGCCGTAATTGCTTTTTGCCTTCTAAAAATCCATTTCCATTCCGGCTCTGACAATTCTCTGGTTGTAATTGTATTGAGGGGTGACGGCGTTGTCGTATGCCACGGCGCCGTATGCCACGGTGACCGTGTACATGTTATTTACCGTGTAGCGGAATGTGGACTCGGCTCGTTCCTCGCGGTTATCCATGGTTGTATCCGTGTTTTCGAGCAGGGAGTAGTGGCCGGTCCATGTGAGGCGTGCGGGGATAACGTTCCAGGTGAGGTTGAGCGCCAGGTTGTCGGTTTCCGTGGTGGTTGCGCTGCGCATGTTATTGGTTTCCGAGTTGCTGAAACTGGCTGTGAGGCCGAATGTGGATTTGTACCAGGTGTTGAGCACAACAAACATGATTGAGGTGTCTGTAAGTGCGTCCGTGGCTTCATAGTCGATATTCTGCCAGCCGGCGGTGAGGCGTGAATTGCGCAGGGCGCCTGCGCCGGGCAGGGCCAGGGTGGCTGTGACGCTGTTGGACTCGGATTTCAAGCCCGTGTCCGTGGTGAGCCGGGCCGTGCGGAATGTCAACGGAACGAGCATGCCGCGCCTGAGCGAGATGTGCGCCTGGCTCCGCGTTGTGCCAACGCGCGTGGAATCGGTTGTTTCAAAGCCCTCGATTTCGCCGCCCACGGTGAACATGCCGGACATGTGCCAGGTTGCGCGGGCCATCACGCCCCGGCGGTTATTGAGCAGGGTGCGCGCGCTGCCTTCGGCGATGGGCAGGAAATCTTGGTCGATGGCGTAGGCTTCGACTTGGGCGGTAATTTTGCGGACTTTAGCGGCCACGGCGAATCGGATCGCGCCGTTGTGCGTGGCCGCGCCGCCCTGTTCGCGGCGCATGTTGGCCGCGGTTTCGAGCGTGGCGACCACATTGGGGTTGGGCCGAAATTCGTGCAGCAGGGAAGCGATTTCATCGCGCGCAGGAGTTTGGGTCTGGCTGTAAACCTGGTCGCTTTTTTCGTAAGCGGTGAGGGTGGTGAGGGTTGTGGCGTGCTTTGTGTTCCAGTGGTACGCGCCGCTGAGCCCGGAGGTGAGCTGGTGGAACGTGCCGCTGGTGCTGGGGTCCTGTGAGCGGCCCGAAAACGCGGTGAGATCCCACGGCCCGCGCGTGGTGCTGATGCGCGCGCCCGCCAGTTCGGTGCCGGCCACTGTGAGGTCGCTGATGCGAAACCGGAAGTGCCCCATGCTGGCGCTGAAATTGTCGTCCCGGTATTCCAGGCGTCCTTTGTCTTCCTCAATATCCGTGTACGTGCGGGTTTCGCGATGAAAAGTTCCTGACAGTGTGCGGCCCTGGGAAATATTGGTAAAACTCAGATCCGTATTCAGCTTCATGCCTTCTTTTTCACGGAACAGTTGCGACACATCCAGGCCGGGAGTTGCGCCGGAGTCTGCGGCCACATAATCCGATGACCACGCGAATCGGCCTACTGTATTGTCGGTTTTGGGAGTGGGTGGAGCGGCCGGTTCGCCTTGCGCCGAGGAAACGGTAAAGCTCCAGGCCAGGGGCTCGATGGGGTTTTTGTTCACATCGCTTGCGGTGATGCGCACATCGTAGCGCCCGGGGGGCAGAGGCGCGGGCGGCTGATAAAGCACATACGCGGCCGTGACATCCGCGGCCGCGGTCACGTCGCGGCCATTGAAGGCCACGGCCACGGTTTGCGGGTCCAGGGGCGATTCCAGGCGCGAGGCGTCCGCGGCGATCACGGGTTGCGGATCATCAATAACCGCGCCGTCTTCGGGCCATGAGGCCTGCATGCGCGTCACGCCAAGTTCATCCTTGATTGTTGCGCCGGATTGCGCAAACGCAACGCCGCATGAATACACCAGAATCAGCAGGGCCAGGGCAGGGGGCGCAAAACGGGCATGTCTCAAACGGGATACCTCCGCAGTGTGTGCAGCACGGGTTCAGTCATGAGTGGGCGGCGCGTCGGGCGTCAGGGTCAGGATGGCGGAGCCGGTTACGCCGCCGGATGTGGCGGTAATGGTCACGGGGTTCACGGTGTTGCCCACGCCGGCCGCGAAAATGGCCGCGCCCGTGCCCCCGGGCAGGATGACCGAGCTTGAAGACAGCGTGCCCCCGGCCGTGGCCGTGAGCGTGGCCGTGGCGTCTACCGGGTCCATGAAAAAGTTTTGCGCCTGGATGGTAATCATGGCTGTGTTCTGTCCGTTGGCCGTGAGTGTCGAGGGCGACACCGTCACAGTGAGGTACGTCACGGCATTGGGATTGATGGCGCGGATAAGCACCAGGGACGTGCGGTTGCCGAGCGCGTCCGAAGAAGCCGCCACAATGGACTCCTGTGTAATGGGAACCGTGATTACAGCGGAAAAGCTGCCGTCGGCCTGCACCGGATACGCCACGTTGTCGATAGTGAGCAGGGCGCCGGGTTCTGTGAGCCCGATGATGGTGCACTGCACGGAATTGCCCGTGAATGCGCACCCGTCAGCCGGTGCGCCGAACGAGCCGCCCGCGGGCTGTGTCAGGATCAGGATGGGCGGCGTGCTGTCGCGAATCACTGTGAGCACCATGGTATCGGTCTTGTCTTTGCGCGTGGCTGTGACTGTGATTGTGTTCTGGCCCTCAATAAGAGAAACGGGAATGGAAAATGCTTTGTTGATCCCGGTGGTTTCGATGATTGTGCCGTTTACATTCACCATGGTATTGGGCTGGGCGCTGCCCACGACCGTGACCGTGCCCGCGCTGGTCATGAAACCGTCAACCGGAGCCGTGACCGTGAGGCCCGTGCCCTGGTCTTTTTGATTTGCGGCAGCGGCCTGAGCCGCAACCACGCTGAATGCCGCTGTTTGATTGGCGGTGAGTGCTGTTGTTGCTGTGAGCGTGCCGTCGGCAAGCGCTGTGGCCTGTGTCTGGTTTATAAGTGTGGCGGCGGTTCCCGTGGAGCTTGTGAGCGCCACGGTGCCGTTCAGGGCCTGGGCCGTGGTTCCGGTGGCGGCCACGGCCACGGAAAGGGTTGTGCCCGTAACGCGCACCGCGGCGTGCGGAGTGTTGAACACCAGTAGCGAGGAGTCGCCCATGAGCGCGGCGCGGCAGTACACGGCCCCGGAATCGACCCGGATTTCGTATGCTTCCCGTTTGTCCGCGGGATGCTTTTCCATTTTTTCGAGCCGCACCGCGGATTCGGGCATCACGGCCAGCACCGTGTCCTGGTTCAGGCGCAGGCGCAGGATTGAAGCAGGCCCGGTTTTCACGGATTGTCCCGGGGACAGCGCTGCGCCAGCGGTTACCGCGGCCCATTCCTCCTGGCCCGCTGCCCGCGCCTGCACATCGCCATCAAGGGATTCCACAGTGGCCACGCCGGGCAGCACCGGCCCGGCCCAGGCACGTGCGCCGCACAGGGCCGCAACCGCAAGCATGGCGCATATTATGAAGGATCTGTTCATAGGCTTACTCCGAATGTCCGGTCGCTCCATAGTGTTTCCTTGAGAAAAACACTGCAATGTCCATGAGCTTCAATTCCTATGATAAATCGTTTTTCTTGTGAGAATTGTTTCTTCTGAAAATAAAACACCCCGTGGAAATGCAGGCGCCCCATGCTATTTCATGTCGCGGAACGGGATCACATAAACGGATCCGGATTTGGATTTGGCCCGCAATGCAAAGGATCCCGCGCCCAGAACCAGCCCGCCGCCCTGGGCCTTGTCCAAAAATCCTGCGATAGCCTCGGCCTGGTTCGGGGCCGATACCTGCAAGGACACATCGGAATCCTGAGGAAGCACCACATCAATCTGCCCGGATTCGGATTGCAGCGAGGTGTCCGCGCCGGGCGGCACTTCGGTGCGGAATTCGATGCTTGCAGATTTTGTTTTTACATCCGCGCCGTGGAAGCAGTGCAACAGGCGCACCGTGCCGGACTCGGATGTGATGCTCACGGCGCCGTCCGCATCGCTCACCGCCACAGGTGCGCTGCGCGCTTTCACGGCCACGTTCCCGGCCCCGCTGGTAACGGCCACGGCCCCGGTCTCTGATTCAATCTGAATATTTGTTCCCCCGGGCGCGGTGATTTCATACGTGGTGCGCGCATCATGCTTTTCGGCGAATCCGGCCGGGTATCTGGTATAGATGGAAAGGATCTTTCCCTTGAGTTCCGTGTGAACGGAAAAATCGCCGATGTATTTGTCAGCCTGTTTTTTACCCGGAGCTTTGAGCACTTTCACGGCCTGCACGGTTACTTCGTCCACAGGCTCGAAATGCACGGTGATGGCGCCGCGCGCTTCTTTGATAGAAATGATCTCCACATCATCGGCCGGAATGTTTTTGGTGATGGACTGCCGGCGCACCGAGCGCAGATTTTCGAGCGGGTCCTGGCCGCGGCGTTTGAGCCGGTCGCAGCCCGACGGAATGGCCATTGCCAGAATACAGAATAGGAAAAACAGGCGTGCGGGTTTCAGTGCCATGAATGAGCGTTTCCGGGATACCGCAATGAGATTACGCATTACAGTTTGCCTTTAATTTCCGCGGCCAGGGCGGCTTTCTCCTCGTCATTGGTCTGGAGCTTGGAAAATCGCAATTGAAATTGATCGGTTTCATAGCGCGGAATCACGTGGAAATGCGCGTGGAACACCATTTGCCCGGCCAGGCTGCCGCGGTTGTTGAGCAGGTTGAACGCGGGGCAGCCCGTGACCTTCTGCGCGGCGGCTGCGGCTTTTCTGAGCTGGATATTTGTTTCCGCCAGTTCCGCGTCCGTCATTTCCAGGGCGTCGGTGCGGTGCTCCTTGGTGATAACCAGCATGTGCCCCCTGGTGGCCGGGAACGCGTCCATGATGGTGATGGTGAGTTCGCCTTCATCCACCTTGTGGCAGGGCAGTTCTCCGGCCACAATTTTGCAAAAGATGCAATCGTCGTGTTTCGGCATTGTGCAAGTCTCCGCAGTCAGGGCTTTTATGCCCGAGGAATGTTGTGAGCCTGGCCGGACGAGTCTCCTGTGGCCGGGTCAGTTTCCGGCTGAGTCGCGCGATGCGTTCGGCAAATCGTTTTTCACGGGAAAATCCTTCCGGCAAATAATAAAGTCCCTGATCATTGTATTTTGAGTAACCGAGCGCGTCAAACATACCGGGCGGGGCCAGGGGTCGTGCGAAAATCTTCTCTTTGCCGCCTTGGGCCTGTTGTGCTATGATCTGCGGATACGCCGCGCGCCGCGCCGCGTGTATTTTCTATAAGAAAAAGATCCATCAATAAAGCGAAACAGGAGCCGGGGACAACCGCATATGGACGATCACAAGAAGAATGTAACAATCGGCACCATGGTGCTGCTCAACCTCATCAATTTCGGCATCGTGGGGTTCTGGAGTTTCGACGGCGCGGTCATGCTGCCGTTCCTGCAGACCCGCTTCGGCATTGAAAACGATGTGGGTGGCCTCATCGTGGGCATCGGCAAGTTCATGATTTTTCTGTCCATGTTCTACGGCGTGTTTTCGGACAAGACCCAGACGCGCATGGGCAAGCGGCGGCCTCTCATGCTTCTGGGCGGGCTCATCTGCGCGCCCCTCATCGCGCTCATCCCCCACATGCCCACGGTGTGGTCCCTGGTCGTGGTGCTCACTATTATTTACTTCTTCATGCAGTTCTCGTCCGTGCCGTACTTCTCCCTGGTGCCCGAAGTTGTGCCCAACGAAAAGCTGGGAACCGCCAACGCCTTCTTTAGCGCATTCGGCGGCATCGGCACCCTCATTGCATACGCCGTGCTTTTTTCCATCGTCTATACAACCAACAAGTTCCTGGCTTTCCACATCCTCGGCGCCATCCACCTGGTCTGCACGCTCATCACCGTGTTCAGCGTCAAGGAATATATCCCCGAAAAACTTCCGCCCAAAGAAGACAAGTTCAAAGCCATTGTCATGAGCGTGGCCGAAGTGGCGCGGGATATTCCGAAATATAAGGATCTTATGATCTTCCTGTGCTCCAACCTGTTCTTCTGGCTGGGCCTGGGCATATTCGTCCAGTTCTTCACCAAGTTCATGGAATTCTACGCCAACGTCAAAGCCTTTCACGCGGGCCTGCTCCTGGGCGCCATCGTGATTGTGTCTGTGATCCTGGCCGTGCCCGTGGGCATCATCGGCGATAAAATCAGCCGCAAGATGATGACCTTCGCAGGCATGTTTATCATGTTCATCGGCCTCATTGCCGGGTATTTCCTCATCGGGCCGAACTCCAAGGTGTCGGGCCTCGATCTCAGTGATTTCAAGGTCGTGGAAACCATGGCCGCCAAGCAGGGCATCGACATGTCGGCCGCGGATTTGTCCGTGTTCACCAAAGAAGCGTTCGCCAAGCCCCAGGACCTTAACAAAGACGAAATGAGCGACAAAAAATCCGACGCCATGCGCTGGTGCCTGACGGCTGAGCTTGAAAACGGCGAATGCGACAAGGCCGTGGCCCTGGTCATGGGCAAGGACAATGCAAAGCTCGGCGGCACTGTTGCTGCCTTAAAGAAACTCAACAAATTCGTGGTCAGTGAAACAACCAAGGTTCTCAAGGTCGGCATGGGTGTAATCGCCATAGCCGCCATCGGCATGACCATCTGCGTGGTGATCATGGCCACTATCCTGCCCACTCTCATGCCCGAGTCCAAGATGGGACTGTACATGGGCTTCTATTCCACGATCACCGGCCTGGGCCAGTTGATCAGCGTGGTGCTCGGCGGGTTTTTCATCCAGATGACGCTGGATCGGGGCATCACAGCCCTGGGCTACAGGTGGATGTTCCTCCAGGGCGCATTCTGCATGCTCATCGCGTCCATAGCCGTGCTAAGCGTACCCTATATTCCCAAAGCCGACGAGCCCACCATCACGGACCTGGAAAAGCAGGCCGAGGAACTGGCCCGGCAGATCGAAAAAGCCCAGCAGGGCGGCGGCAAAGGCGGCAAAAAGCAAACCGGCGGCGCACGAAAGCCCCAGCAGGGCAAAAAGAAGAAGAAAAAGTAACCAGCGGACATACAGGCGGTTTATCCTGCCGCAACACAATTCCTGTGATATAATCAGTCACGGCGCGCACAGCGCCGTGACTTTTTCTTTTTGGAGACTTCTTTCATGCAACTGTCACGCAAAGCCATTGCCCGCATCACTGTTTCATTCGCCATTGCTTTACTCCTGTGCCTCCCGTGCCGCGCCGCGGATTCTTCGGATTACGTGGATGCCCTGTTCGCGCCGCCCACGGCTGCGGAACTGGACGCGGCCCTGGAGCAGACCCAATATGCGCCCCAGTGCGTGGATTTCGCTTTCGGCGAGATTTACAAAGAAATCGGGAGTGGCGCCATATTCCACATCACCTATACGTCCGACGGGTACAAACAGAGCGGCATCCTGGGAATCCCCGCGGGCAAGGGCCCGTTCCCAATCGCCATATTCAACCACAGCGGATTCGGGGGCATCTCCGGGTTCGACGTGGGCGAGGCCGAGCGTTTTGTGCAGCAGGGCTACGTGGTTGCGCTCGCCACATATCGAGGCGAACAGGACAAGGGCAAAAACTTTCCCAAAGCCGAGGGGCCCATGGATGTGCTGGGCGACGAGGTGCACGACATCCTCAACCTCATGGAATGCGCAGCCGCGCTCGACACCACGGACCCGGACCGCATCGTGATGATGGGGGTCAGCCACGGCGGCGGGCTCACGCTCAGTGCGCTTCTGCGCACGAACCGCGTCAAAGCCGCGGCCACATTCGCCTCGCCAATCAACCTCACGGCCCCGGAAATCCGCGACATGGTCACCAACTGGATCAAAACCCCGTCCGGCGTGGAAGCGGTGTTGTCCATTCTCGTATCCAATGAAGGAATCAAAAAACTGCGTACGCTCATCGGCATCAAGGACCGGGACATGGCAAGGGTGCCGGAGCGCCGGTTTGAAATCCTGCGCCGCTCGCCCACCCTGTACGCGGACCGCATCACCGTGCCCCTGGCCATGCACATCGGCACCGAGGACCCCGTGGGCTACGAGCAGGACTGCGAAGCCGTGGCCGCCAACCTGCAGGCCCGCGGCATCGAGAGCACGTGCGTAGTGTTCCAGGGCCAGGGCCACGCCCTCAAGCGCGAAGACCACGAAGCCGCCAGGGACAAGGCGTTCGAGTTTTTTGAGAAGTATTTGAATGTTCAGTGAATATTCGTCTCGGGAGGTTTACTTTGACATCGAATGAGAGCATCGGGATTCGTTTCTGGGACAAAGCCATCTGGGCTTTGATTATCCCCGCTCTACCGATTTTGATTCTGGATGATATGAATACAAGTGCTTTTCCGGATATGTTACAGAGCGCGATCCGTCTTGTCACGGATGCGTGGTTTATTCTGGGCTTTATTTTTGTGGCTTATACCCTGGTTCATCTGATAAGGAACAAAGAAGTGGATAACAAGATGATCTGGTGTTTTGGCTTCCTCTGTATCGGTGTTTGTTTTACTCCATTCCTTTATTATGGTGTGCATATCAAAAAGAATTTGCGAATAATCCAGGAGTATCCCTTTTTTCGGTCCACGAAGCGAGACGAAAAAGAAGGGGTTATTCCGGAAACAAAACAAGAGAACGCTAATAATTCGAATAGCGATTAAATATATTATTGGCCAAAGGAGCCCCGATTATGAGCCTTCTTTCATCCTGGAATGAAAAGGTCTTGGGATTGGGCCCTGCGTCCCGGCGCCTGTACTTTGGCGCACAGACCCCGAAAAGCAACAGTGTGCTCCTGGCCTATGCCGCGGCTTTGCTTGATGACGCACGCTCCGGGGAATCCGCGGCCGCTGGCGCGCAGCCCACGGCGCCGACTCTGCGCCAGACCCTCGGTGATCTCCTCGATGATTTGAAAAACACACCCGAAGACCTCAAGTCTTTCGTTTCCGAATTTACTGAAAAGCAGCCTAAAATACTGCCCGGGGACACGCTTACGCCCCATGAGCGCGTGGCGCGGCATATCCGGTTTGAAAAAGCGGACCGAGTGGCGGTTGCCCCGCAGCTTGGTTTCCATATCGCGCACGCGGGCGGCATCCCGGTGCGCGAGTTCATGACCCGGGGCGTGAAAGCCGCGCGCGCCGCGCGCCGGGCATGGGATCTTTATGGCGGGTTCGACATGCTCCCGTATGCGTTCCCGGCCGGGTACCTGTTCCCGTTCGTGCCCGACTCCCACACGCGTTTCTGGAACCGCTGGGTGCTGCCCGACGGCGACGAACTGCCTAAGCTTGAGGAAATCCCGCTCCTGGCCGGGCTCCAGGATGTGCTGGACAGCGGCATCATGCCCCTGGCGCGCACCGAGGGCGGGCACCTGCTGCGCGAGCTGGCGGGCATGAGCGTGCAGGTGGCCCTGTACGCGGCGCTCACAGCGCGCCTGTTCCCGCGCCCGGATCTTTATTACCCATACGCCACGGCCATCATCAACCACCCGGCAGATCTGCTTTCGTTCTGGATGGGGTTCGAGCCGTTTATGATGGCGTGCGCCACGGAACCCGCGCGCATGCGCGAAGCCTGCGAGGCCATGGCCCCGGGCCTGGTCGAGGCCGGGTCCATCAGCGCGCGCCTCATGGGTAGCAAAAACGTGCTCTACGGCGTGAGCCGCGTGTCTGGTTCCTACATCTCGCGCAAGATGTTCGACGACCTGTTCGCCGGCACATTCAAGATGCAGATCGAGATGCTGCACGCACAGGGCTACACTATCGCGTACCACCTGGACAACAACTACGACGCCATGCTGGATTTCTTCCTGGAACTGCCGCGCCACAGCGGGTTCATGCACCTGGACCAGACCGACCTGTTCAAGGCCAAGAAGGTGTTGCATGGTCATTTGTGCCTCATGGGTAACCTGCACCCGGGCCTGGCCGCCACAGGCGCGCCAGTGGCCGTGGAAGCAGCGTGTGAGCGCCTCATCAAGGAAGTGGGCGCGGGCGGCGGGTTTATTTTGTCCAATGCCTGCGAAACCCCCAAGAATATGCCCCCGGACAACCTGCGCGCCATGAAACGCGCCGTGGACCGCTGGGGCTGGGTGTGAAGAAAAGAGCAAAGGATCAAAGGCGTCTTCGACGACTCAATAAACCCTTTTGGGAAAGGGTTTTTTGAGAATCTTCCCAAAACTTTTCACGGGCCATTGCCCGGCAAAATGCATGCCGGGCAATGGCCTCATTTCGTTATTGTGGAAGATTGCCATAAAATCCGATTCGACAAAGAATCCATAATAAATTATAAGAATTCGGCTTTAAACATATAAAATGTTAAAGGTATATTGTATTTCCGGTTAAGTTGTGATATTGTGTGGGAAATAAAATAGAGTTTGATGGAGAACATGCACGATGGCCGCCACGATTCTTGTTATTGATGATGATAAACATATCCTTGATGTGGTGAGCCGGTTTCTGTTATTGAACGGATTCGAGGTGATGGCCGCGCATAACACGGAATTTGCATGGGATGCGTTGGAAGTGTGTGATGTTGTGCTTACCGATATTCAGATTGGTGATGAGAATGGGTTGGTTTTTCTGCAAAATCTCCGGGACATGGGCAATGATATTCCCGCGGTGGTTATGTCCGGCAACGCCACAAATGAAGATCAACATCTTGCACAGGATCTGACCGGTATGCCTGTTTTTCAGAAACCTTTGGATTTCAAAGCGCTCATTGCCGCACTCGGCGAGCTGGCATCCCCCAAGTCCCTTGCCGGCTGATTCGTTTTCAATCCTGCTTTACATATTTGTTTGCCTTTCGTAGATATTTTAATCCTGCTGATAATCATAATTTCAATTATCCAAAGCAATCTGAAACCTGGTGTCCGGTTTTTCTGTTTTATGTTTAGAGTCTGAAATGACTGGCTCTTAGTTAGAAACATTCACAACTCCTGAAATTGTCTCACAATACAGATGTGTATCGAATTGTAATTCGATACACTTTATATCCCATTAACAAAGGTTTTTTTGAAAAAGGGCTCGGGAACTGCCCCACAGCGCAATAAAAAAGTGTATCGAAACCTCGGTTGTGATACATTTCCGAGACACATGTATTTTAAGCCGTAATAATAAAAAACCCCTTTTGTAAAGCCAATAAATAATTATTCGACAGATGTCTGAGCGTGGCATGTGTCTTGAATATATAGAGCAGCAGAAGCAAGGGAGAGAAAGTCAATGGCCAGAATCATGACACTGAAAAAATGCAACGAGAACATCCTGCAAGCCTTCAATATGGCGCAGGACCTCATTAAACTCGCAGAAGACGGGGACGGCTTCAGAGAAGATGAGAGTTGCGGGGTTCTTTTCGGAGTCATCAGGGACAGCGGCTACAAAATAAAAGACCTTGCAGAACAGGAAATGAAGAAGCACCAGGCAAACGGAAAGTGGAAGTAAAAGAATCCAGGGAGATTACATGAAAGGGAGTGGCGTCATGAATTACACAGACATAGAACAGAGGCAGATACAGGAATTCGTGGATGGAGACAGGCAGTTTTTGTGGGCCCGCGCCATGGGGCTCACGCACAAAGTCGAAGATGCCGAGGATTTGCTTCAGGATACAGTGATGAAAATCTACCAGGGCTGGAAGAGATTTGACCCGGAAACCAATTTTCGGGCATGGGCCGCGCGCATCATGCTCAACACGCACATCAATAATGCCACGCGCCGCAAGGACAACATCGCCATGGATTTCCACTCGGGTGTGGCAGACCACATTGTGACCATCAGCCCGGACGACATGAGCCGCGAGAGCAAATACAGCGACAGCCCGGAGAAGATTTTCTTCTTGAACCATATCGATGAAAATCTCATGCAGACCATGTACTCGCTGCCCGACCAGTTCCGCGTGCCCTTTGCCCTGTACCACTTCGAGGGCTATATGTATGAAGACATTTCAAAGATACTCGATTTGCCAATCGGCACAGTCAAGTCGCGCATCTTCCGCGCACGCAAAATGATGAAGGACAAGCTGACTGAAACCGAAATAGAAAATATGTACTGAGATTTGGTTACCCGCGCGGAACACCCGAGTTAACAATTTAAGTGAATCCTTCACGATTAACATAAAAGCAAAGTCCCGGCTCAGCCAGCCGGGATTTTTTTGCGCAAAAGGCGCCCGGCGCGTTGAGCCATGCAATGTTTTATACAGACTGTGGCGCTTGGCTCCGGTTTGATATAATAAAGATTGAAAGGAACTGAGTTCAGGCATGGCCAGGAAACCATATTATTGCGGGCGTTGCGGCGGGCGTTTTCATACAGCATCGAAATATTGTCCGGCGTGCGGGGCGATCCTGTCGCTGCCGCTTGGCTCGCGTTCCAGGGCGGCGGATGAGCCGGCCGGGTTTGCCGACGCCCTGCGCCGCAGCGGCTGGCTTGAAGTATCAATAATCATGGTGCTTTTGTTTTTCGCCCTGTATTTAGGCTTGCGCGCCATACGCGCACGCAGCGCCGAAGTCGAGTACACCGTGGTCACCGAAGTGCAATATGTGGATATCATTGATAACACGATATACGCGCGCGGAAAAATCAGTGAAATTGTGCCTGCGGACAAACTGAAAGAATACGACCCGCCGACTATGATTTACGGCCTCAGCCCTGAGCATGAAAAGCAATACAAGAACTTGACACTGGACCAGGTTCGCGCCAAGGTGGCCCGCGGGGAGTTGGGACCCGCCCCTGTGAAAGATCGTATCGGGGGCTCTGCGGAAGATGTGGATGTGAATATCAAACTGGGCATCGAAGACAATCGGTCTGCTGGGAGCGGGGACAATGGGGATTCCATGGATTCCCTGGCCGAGCGCCTGGCGGCCAATACCGGGGACCAGCGTGAACCGGCGATTGAAATCGGCATGACCCAGCAGCAGGTGAGCGGCATCTGGGGCCAGCCCCTGAACCGGCAGGGCCCGTACTCCCGCGACAGCGAATATTATGAGCGCTGGTACTATGGGGATTCCGTTTACAACATTGATGTTGGCACGCGGTATGTGGAATTCGGTCCGGACCGCCGCGTGGTCATGGTGCGCGACGGAGACATTGTACTCCGCGAGCCGCCGCGCAAACAAGCGGCATCCGGCAGTTCGCGCTGAAACGCTTCAGGGATTATTCTCACAACATTTTATGAATACTTGAGCGACGGGTTTACAGCCCTGAGCATTTTATTTTAGTAGAAAACCACTGACAAGGCCGGCGGCTGTTTTATTGGCCGCGTTTTTCCAGGGTGCGTTTTTTTCTCACAATGGCGTCGGCCATGCGCACGGCCTTCACGGTTTCCGGCACATCGTGCACTCTGATGATGTCGGCATGTTTTGCTGCGCCCAGGGCGGCCACGGCCAGGGATCCTTCGAGCCTGCGGGCTTCGTCCGGGAGACCGAGCACGGCGCCGATGAAACGTTTGCGGGATGCGCCGAGCAGCACGGGGCGGCCCAGGGCGCGGAACTCATCCAGGCGGCTCATTATTTCCAGATTGTGTTCCACGGTTTTCCCGAAGCCGATGCCCGGGTCCAGGATGATGTTGTCTTCAGAGATGCCGGCGTCCAGGGCAGCGTCCATGCGCTCTTCGAGGAAGGCGATTATTTCGCCCACCACGTCTTTGTCGTAGCGCGGTTCTTTTTGCATATTGCGCGGTTCGCCCTGCATGTGCATGAGGCAGACCGGGCAATTGGCGCGGGCCGCGACTTTTGCCAGGGCCTTGTCCATGCGCAGGGCGGAGATGTCGTTGATTATGTCCGCTCCCGCATCCAGGGCTGCGGCTGCAATTGCGGATTTGTACGTATCTATGGAAATGAGAATATCCGGGAATTCTTTGCGGATGGCTTCAATGACCGGGGCCGTGCGTTCGCGCTCCACATCTTCGGGCACGGGGTCGGCGCCGGGGCGTGTGGATTCACCGCCGATGTCGATGATGTCCGCGCCGGCAAGGATCATGGCGCGTGCGGATTCCACGGCGTCTGAGAAGCCGGGCTTGCGGCTGCCCGCGAAAAAGGAATCCGGCGTGGTGTTGAGGATGCCCATGACATGCGTGCGCTGGCCCCAGAGCAGGGTGAATCCGCGGCAGGTGATGGGCGCCGGGTCTGATTCCGGGTAGAGGATGGCGTCGTTGATCTGTTCGGCGCATTGTGCGAGGCAGGGATCGTTTTCCGGCAGGTAGGCGGCCATGCGGCGGAAGTTGTCATACGTGCCGAAAAGCAACAAGTCGCAGGACGCGGGGCAGGGGTTGTCGGGCAGGGCGGCGCTGCCGCCCGCGGCGAGCATGGCGTCGTGCAGTTCGCGCGCGGCGAGCCCGCCCGCGCCCCATATGCGCACGCACCGGTGCAGGCCGCGCGCGGACATGTGTTCGAGGTGCGCCTCGGGCGCGCCAATGCGCACGAGTTCGGTCACGATATCCTGCACGTTGCGAAGGGTCATGATTTGCACGTTCATGGCGTCAAAAAGCTCCTTTGCTTAAGTCAGGGGTTATTGTACATGATCGGGGCGGCACATGGTAAGTGCCTGGCGCGGATGAAAACACAGGGCCCGCCAAGGCCTTAAAGGCTGCTTGCAGTCATTCTGAGATAAGTGGGTGTGTGCGTGAGGGCGTGTGTGAAATCCGCATACTGCATGGGGCAGAAGCATTCTGCGGCGGCCACCTGTTTGCGGACCATGCGCGCGCGGTCCGAGCACAGGAGCAAGTCCAGGTCTAGGGCGTGATCGCGCAGAGCGCCCATTTCACGCGCGGCCACGGGGCAGTCGAGCACGGCGCCGTCGGGTGTGATGAAGATGCTGCCAAAAGCGGCGTGGCAGGCTGTGGACTGGGCCATGACGTGCAGGTTGCGCGCGGCGCGCCGGGACTGGGCGCGGAGCACGCGCCAGATTGCGCGGTGCACGTTGCGTCCCCCGGTGTGCAGTGATTTCTGGATATAGTGCGCCACGGTATCGTCGTGTTCCTTGCGCGGGGGGGCTGCGTCCGCCGTGGAAATGCCCAGGCACTCGCTGCCGTGGGCCACGGTGAGCTTGACCACATCCGGGTACATGAGGAACGCGTAATCCATGACTGCGTTGATGTCGGCCGCGTTGAACCGGGACAGGAGCACGTCCACGCCGATGGAATAATTGGGTGCATTGATGCTTCGCAGGGCGCGGTATGTTTTGAGGAAGGTTTCAAAGGCGCCGGTGCGCGGGGGCGCGCCGCGCAATTCGTCGAGCCGGCCATGCACGCCGGGCAGGGAGAGCATGGCGATGAAGTGCGTGTCGCGGTAGCGCTCGGTGAGCAGGCGGAAGCAGCGCAGGGCGCGGTCCGGGAGCACGCCCGCGGTTTCCATGCACATAATCACCGGACGCGCCACCTGGCCCACGAGCGCGGCGATTTTGAGGATGTCTGTGCGCAGCATGGGTTCGCCGCCGGTGAGGGTGATCAGAAACGGGCGGAATTTGAGGTTGTTAAAGAACCGGTAATACTCCTGGTCTGTGAGTTCATTGTCCGCGGCTTTTTGCGCGCAGTGGCATGTGGGGCATTGATAGCGGCAGCGCCAGGTCACAGCCATGGATATCTGCAGGGGCGGCAGCACGGGCGCGCGCAACGTGCGGTACGCCCGGTACAGGGGAAGCTCCATGCTGCGCGTTACAAGCTGTCGGCGAAGGCTCATGTCAGCATTAATGTAAATTTTCTGGGGCGGAAAATCAAATGTGTGTGCGGGCGGGCGGAGAACAGGAGAAAAGATTCAACTGCGAATTGCGCGAATGCCGCGAATGGAAATGCAAAAGATTTAACCGCCAGGGGCGCGAAGGCCGTTGAGGGAAATGTAAAATATCTCAACTCTGAAAAGCACGAACAGGATATGGCGCTTATGCGGCTGCGGCGTGGTGTGGCCGTTTACTGAGCCTCGTCCAGGCATTTTTTGTCTTCGTGGGTCTGGTTATAGTTGGAGCACCAGATGAAGTGGTCGTGCTGGTCTTTGGAGCGGCTGAAGAAGTGCTGGTGCGTGCCGTCGTTTTTTGTCACGAAATACCAGTAGGGGGAATCCTGTTCCGGGTTCACGGTTGCGTCCAGGGCTTTTGCGCCGGGGTTGCCGATGGGGCGCGGGGGCAGACCATTAATCACATACGTGTTGTACTTGTGCTGGGCGCGCGGGTCGCGGATATTGAGGTCCGGCTCCCATTCGCCGTCTATGTATTTAAACGTGGCGTCGGCTTCGAGTTTCCAGCCGTTGCGCAGGCGTTTGATGAACACGCCGGCCACGCGGTCGAGTTCCACGGGCGCGCGGGTTTCTTTTTCCACAATAGAGGCCAGGACAACGGCCTGGTAGGGAGTAAAGCCCAGGGCTTTGGCCTTGTCCTCGTGGTCCGGTGTGAAGTATTTAAAGAATTGTGAGAGCATGCGCCGCACGGCTTTGATGCAGTCGCCCTGCTGGAAGCGGTAGGTTTCGGGGAACAGAAACCCTTCGAGGTGGTCCATTTTCATGCCGTAAGTGGCGTGCGTGTCGATGCCGTGCGCGGCCGGGTCGGAGACGATGTCCAGGAATTCCTGGCGTTCGCACACGCCGCTTTGCGCAAGAGCCTGGGCGTATTGCCCTGTGGTCCAGCCTTCTTTGAGCAGCACCGTGACTTCCACCACCGGGGGCGGTGGCGTGTTGAGCACGGCCATGATCTGGCGCACGTTCATGTTGGCGCTCACCGCATATTTGCCGGAATAGAATTTATTGAATTTATTGTCGATAAACGCCACGGCGATAAACATATTTTTGTTGCGGATTAGGCCCTGTTTCTGGAGCTTGGCGGCGATTTCGGGCAGGCCTTCGCCTTTTTCCACGGTGAAGGTTACGACCGAAACCGCGCTGGAGTCCGCAGGGCTCTGGTAAAAGCGCACCAGGAACAGAAGCAGGATGCTGATCAGGAAAATGATGGCTAAGGCGCTGATGAGGATTTTGAGGAATTTGGGCACAACGGAATCCTTTCAGAAAAAGAGTGCTTTAAGCCGTGTCCGCGTAGAAAAAAAGTCCGTGAGAATGGCCTCGGAAACCGGGCGCTATGGTTCGCGCCGGGATCAGGACGAATTGCGTTCGCCGTTTGCGGCGGGCGGGTTCTGCCTGGGTTCCGGCCTGGGGGCCGGAGGGTTTTGCAGGTCCACATTCAGCACGGAGTTATTGGGCTGGGACAAAGAAAAGTCCGGGCCGTACGGGTGCGCGATGGAAGTGGCCACGCTCCCGGTGTCAGTCAGAGAAAAGTCCAGAGCCACGTTATGCGGAGCAATGGCGATGCGTCCGGGTTTGCCCGTCCAGGATTGCGGCAACCTGGGGAAGATCACGAACCGTTTGGGTCCGAGGGTAACGAACCCGAGCACGTATTCGAGCAGGGCGTGCGTGGCGATGGTGCGCGCGACAAGGGAATTGCGCGCGCCCTGCAGGGCCGCGGTCGCGCGCGCCAGCTTCAGAGCCAGGGCAGCGGCTTTGGTGTGGTAACCGTATTTGGAGAGTCCGTCCATGATGAGCAGGGCGGTCACCGCATTGTAGGGCGCATGGTCTAGGGTGTCGCACAGCGGGGCCGTAACCTGGTCCAGGCGCGAGACCAGGGCCTCGGCCTGCAGGCGTGTGGCGGCTTCCGCGGCCAGGGGCAGCAGGCCCAGGGCCGAGGGGGTGAGCACGGGTTCGCCGCTCAATTTATCGAAATAGAATTTATGGTCATTGTTCCAGAAAGACTCGTGGATGAAAGCCGCGAGTTTTTTCGCATGGTTGTCGAGTTTGCGCGCGTCCCGGTTTTCGCCCCCGCCGATGGCGCAGCGCGACAGGATGCGGTACTGCCACGCCATGACGCAGTTGAGGCCCAGGCTGAGGGTGTCGCGCCAGCGCGTGGCCACCAGGGGTTCGGCGTCAATCAGGGGTTTGACCAGGAAATCGCGGCGGAACCAGGTTTCATCGTTGTGGTAATAGAGCCCGCCGTCGCCCTTGTGGTTGATCACAAGCCAGTCCGAGAATTTCAGGTATTTGAGGAACAGCTCGCGAGTGCCTTCGTTGTCCAGTGAAATGTCGTGGTACTTGGAAAGGGCCAGGAGCGTGAACGGATAGGCGGGCAGGGACGAGGATGTAAACGGGCGGATGGCCAGGGGCATGCGGCCCTCGAGGGAACGGTTCAAATAGAAAATGCGGATGACTTCGCGGGCCAGGGCCGGGTCTGTGAACCGGAGCAGCAGGGATGCGAACGCGGATTCCGTGGAGTCCGCGGCCGCCGAGTCCCCGGTGGCGCGCAGCCAGCGGGAGCGGAAGCGCACGCCGAATGGCATGGCCACGCGTTCGTGCACCTCGCGCAGGGTTGCGCTGCACATGTGCTCAAGCGGCTCTTCGGGAAGCTCGAGTTTGAGCCCGGGTTCGCCCGCGGCCTTCTTGCCCGTGAGTTTCCAGGCCTGGTTGCTGAGCGTGATGCCTGTATCAAGAAAGAACTTACCCATAATGGATAATATTATAACCTATTCGGATCTGTGTCTTGTGAAATTTGAATTCGCATGATGGTGAAAATCAATTTTTAATGCGGCCTTGGTCCTGCGGGACTTCTTTGATGAGGCGCTCGATGATGGAATCGACCTTGATTCCTTCGGCTTCTGCGGTGAAGTTTGGAATGACGCGGTGGCGGAGCACGGCCGGGACCAGGGCGCGGATATCGTCGGCCGCGGCAGCGGACGCGCCGCGCATGAGGGCGCGTGCTTTTGCGGCCAGCACCAGGTGCTGGGATGCGCGCGGGCCTGCGCCCCAGCTCACCCAGTCGCGGATGAATTCGGGGGCGCCGGGTTCGGCGGGGCGGGTGCTTTTCACGAGCCGTACGGCGTAGCGCACCACGTTGGGCGCGGCGGGCACGGCGTGCACGAGCGCCTGGATCTGCATCACGTGTTCGCGGCTGAGCACGTGTTCGGCCGAGGCGCATGCGCCCGTGGTTGTGCGCTCCACGATTTCCACTTCGTGATCTTCATCCGGGTAGCGGATGAGCACATTGAGCAAAAAGCGGTCGAGCTGGGCCTCGGGCAGGGGATAGGTGCCTTCCTGCTCGATGGGGTTTTGCGTGGCGAGCACGAAGAAAGGCGGCTCCAGGGTGAAGGTGCGGCCCCCGGACGTGACCTGGAGTTCCTGCATGGCCTGCAGGAGCGCGGCCTGTGTTTTGGGCGGGGTGCGGTTGATTTCGTCGGCCAGGATGATGTTGGCGAAGACCGGGCCTTTGAGGAATTTCATGGTGCGCCGGCCCTCGGGATCCCGGTCCAGAATTTCGGTTCCTGTGATATCGGACGGCATGAGGTCCGGGGTAAACTGGATGCGGTTAAAGGACAGGTCCAGGGCGTCGGACAGGGTGCGCACGAGCAGGGTTTTGGCCAGGCCGGGCACGCCCACGAGCAGCACGTGGCCCTGGCAGAAGAGTCCGATGAGCAACTCGTCAATGACCTCTTCCTGGCCCACGATGACCTTGTGGATTTCGGCTTTGACAGCTTCGATGACCTTGGCCATCTGCGCGGGGCTGTCGATGTTCAGGTTCTGAATGGCCATTAATTCATGCCCTGCACTTTCTTCACGACCCACTCGGAGCAGGTCTGCCACTGGCCGCCCATGGCCACCACGCGGCACGAGGTGGAGATTTTCGTGTCCACGCCGATTTTTTTGCACAGGTCTTCCTGGTCCGAGCCCACGACCACGAAGTCGGGGGCTGCGGCCAGGATCGCGTCTGTGATGCCCGCCACGGTGACCGGAGTCACCGCGGACACGCAAGCGAAGGCCGCGGTCATGACCATGCGGTGTTCCAGGGAGAGGATGGGGCGCCCGGGGCCGCGGATGGCGGTGACATCCGCATCCTCGTATACGCCCACGATGAGTCGTCCGTGCGCAGCTGCATCCTGCAGGAAGCGCACGCAGCCCACGTGAACCAGGTCGAAGCAGCCCAAGGCCAGGGCCACGGATTCTCCGTGCGCCTTCCATTCTGCGGCCGTGCCGTTCAGTTGCCCGGGCGGGACATATTTGTGGTTGAATAAGAACATGGTTGAATGGGCCGGCGGCGTGCGGCTATTTTTCCGCCTCGCTTTCGAGCATGACCGGGATGCCGTCGCGCACCGGGTACTTGAGGCCGCAGTGGGTGCACACGAGTTTCTGGTTCGGCTCGTCGTACTGCACGGGCTGCTTGTCCACGGGGCAGGCAAGGATTTCGAGCAATTTTTCATCGATCATAGGCGGACTCCCTGGAACGGCGCCGGGCATGGCCTACTGGTTGAACAGGCCGTGGTCATCGAGGGCTTTTTTGAGCCGTTCGCCCAGCGCAGTGTATCTTTCTTCAATTTTATTGTTTTTTACGGCTATTGCAACGGCTTTGTGCGCGCCAACAACCACCACGAGATCGCGCGCGCGGGTCACAGCCGTGTACACCAGGTTGCGCTGCAGCATGGGGAAGTGGTGCGTGGTGAGGGGCAGCACAACCACGGGATATTCCGAGCCCTGACTTTTATGCACGGTGATGGCGTAGGCGAGCACGAGCTGGTCCAGCTCCTTGAATTCGTACTTCACGGACTGATCGGGGAACTGGATGAACAGGATGCTCTCCTGGGGCTCGATGCGCAGCACCAGGCCCACGTCCCCGTTGTACACTTCCTTGTCGTAATTGTTTTTGATCTGCATGACGCGGTCGCCGATGCGGAACGAGCGGTTGCCGCAGGGCACGTCTTTGCCGGGGTTGAGTTTATTCTGGAGCACCTCGTTAAGGTGGTCCACGCCCACCAGGCCGCGGTACATGGGGGTGAGCACCTGGACCTGGGTCATGGGGTCGTAGTGGAATTTTTCGGGGATGCGGCGCGTGCACAGGTCCACCAGGGTGTCGCGAATGGATTCGGGTTCCTTGGCGTTGAAAAAAAAGAAGTTGGCGCCGTCGCCGGGTTTGGCGGTGAGGTGGGGCATTTCGCCGGCGTTGATGCGGTGCGCATTGTCGATGATAGTGCTGCCGGCCTCCTGGCGGAAGATGCGGCTGAGGCGCACGGTGGCGATGCGCTCGGCCGCGATGAGGTCGCGCAGAATATTGCCCGCACCCACCGAGGGAAGCTGGTCTGCGTCTCCTACAAGCAACAGAGTGGTGGTCAGCTTCACGGCCTTGAGCAGGTGGTGCATGAGGATATTGTCCACCATGCTCATTTCATCAATGATGAGCAGGTCGGCCTCAAGGGGGTTGTCCTCGTTGCGGTCGAATTTTGAGTTGCCGGGTTTGTATTCGAGGAGGCGGTGGATGGTGCGGGCCTCTTCGCCCGTGGTTTCGGCCAGGCGTTTGGCGGCGCGGCCCGTGGGCGCGGCCAGGAGCACGCGCAGGTGGGCCTGCTGAAACAGGCGGATGACCGCGCGCGTGGTGGCGGTTTTGCCCGTGCCGGGCCCGCCCGTGAGCACAGCCACTTTTTCCCCGGCCAGCATGTGCAGCACGCTTTCCTGCTCCTCGCTGAGGGTGAAGCCCAGGTCGCGCGACACAGCCTTGAGGGTCGCCGCGTTCACGGGAATGCGCGCGCCTTTGTCGCGCGCAGCCACGAGCCGGGCGAGTTTGTCGGCCACGGATTTTTCGGAATAGTGGAACGGCGCCAGGTAGATGCGGTTCTCGTCTTCAACAAGATATGTGTTTGTGTTCAGAACAGCCTGCAGCGCGGCTTCCACATTGGCGCGGTCGGCCTCGAGAATGCGCACGGCTTCATCCATCAGCACCTCGGTGGGCAGGAACACGTGGCCGTCGCTTCCGGCCTGTTCCAGCACATAGCGCAGGCCCGCGCGCAGGCGCACCTGCGAATCCTTGTCAATGCCCAGGTTGAGCGCGATGCGGTCCGCGATTTTGAAGCCGATGCCGAAGATATCCGAGGACAGCACATAGGGGTCGTGCTTGAGCACTTCCACGGCCGCGTCCCCGTACTGTTGGTAGATTTTCATGGCGTAGCCGATGCTGATGTTGTGGGACTGAAGGAACATCATCACGTCCTTGACGTGCTGCTGTTCGAGCCAGGATTCGGCGATGGCCACGGCCTTGTTGCGGCCCAGGCCTTCGACCTCGGTGAGGCGGCGCGGGTCTTTTTCAATGATATCGATGGTGTCCTCGCCGAAGTGGTCCACGATGCGCTTGGCCATGACCGGGCCCACGCCGCGGATGAAGCCGGCCAGGTACTTGCGCACGCCCACGGCCGAGCGGGGGATATCGGCCTTGTAGCTTTTGACCTCGAACTGGCGGCCGAAGCGCGGGTGCATGAGCCAGCCGCCCTTGAGGGTGAGGGGCAGGCCCGGGCTGATGTTGATAAACGTGCCCACCACGGTGACGGCGTCCGAGCCGTCCAGGGGGCGGATTTGCGCCACGGTGTAGCCGTTTTCCTCGTTGCGGAAAACGATATGGTCAATCACGCCCTCGATGGTTTCGGGCGGTTCATGGCCTCCGTTGGCATTGTCCAGGTTGAAGTTCATAATGTTGTATCCAGTATAAACAAAACGCGCGTGGCGCGAAACAGGCGTTCAAGCCCTGGAACGCGAAACGGCGGCGCGGGGTGCGCCGCCGGATAATGTTCGCTGCGTTCCGATTTCGCGCCCGCCAGCAATCAATTGGCAATCGGGTTCTTCTGTCCCAGGCACTTTTTCTCCCAGGAATCGGGGTACGTTTTGTTCTTGGTGGCCCATATGCTGCATACGGGCATATTCTTGGTTTCCGCGGTGATGCGGTAATCGTTTTCGCCTTTTTCGTTCACGCCGATGCTGTGGATTTTCAGGGTTGCGCACGCCTCGGGGTCGTAATCCGTTATGTAGTTGCTCAGCAGGCCGGCGTTGTTTGTGTATTCACCCTTGTTGTCCGCCGCATACATCTGCTCTGCCAGCTTGGTGATTTCCACGGCCAGCACACAGTCCTTGAACAGGGCGATTTCCCCGTCCTGGTCGAGTTTGGCGCCCAGTTCCTGCACCACCCACTTGTCCGCGCGATCCGCGAGCTTGGCGTCCAGGAGGCGGATTTTCCAGATACCGTCTTCCTTGACCAGCACGGCCGTGCCGGCTTCGCGCATCTTATCGCCCAGGATCTTGTTGCCGTCTTTATCGGTTTTCTTTTCGGTATAAACGTACACGTATCTGACGATGGCCGTGTTTTTCTTTTCCGTGGGTTTGTCGATGCGCGTGGTTTGAATTTCCACGGAAGCCGCACGATCAGCCAGACGCTTTTTGATGATGTCGCGGCTCACATCGGCTGCGAAATAATCGACCAGGGAATCGGTTTCCCCTGTGCGCAGGCCTGCGAGCACGCGCTCCACCACGTCATTGGGTTTGAGCTGTTTGAGTTGTTCGGTGTCCACGTTGTCTTTTGTGCAGCCGGAGAACACAATGGCTGCGGCCAGGAACGCGGCCAGCATAGTCATGATGTTTATTTTCAAAAGAGACACCCTCCTCCCGGTGTGCATGTTCCGTATATTTTACCCGAGTGCGGGGCAAGCGGGTAGTAGGCGGCGGATTAAAACCCGCCGGCCAGGCGTTCGGACAAAAAGCGGGGCAGGCCCGCCTCGCGGATTTTGCGCTGGGCCTGGGATATGGGATAGTGGAAGCGGTGGAACTCGATGAGGTGCTCCACATCGTCCCAGACCACGAAGCCGCCGCGGGGGTCGCCGTCGCGGGGCTGGCCCACGCTGCCCACGTTCACGATGGCCTTGGCCGATTTGTTGAGGCGCACGGGCGCGCCGTCTTCGGGCGGGGTGATGAATTCCGCGGCGCCGTCCGGCGTCTGCACCCAGATGCAGGGCTGGTGCGTGTGCGCCACGAACGCCACCGCGATGTCGCGCGTCATCATATTCACGAACGCGCGTTCGGCGTGCCAGCGGCTCATCACATATTCGTCCTTGTCCATGGGGCTGCCGTGCACGATAAGCACCTTGCCGAGCATGGAATCGATCCAGATAAAATCCTTGAGTTCGCGCAGGAAGTCCATGTTTTCTTCAGTGAGCTGGTTGCGGCACCACATGACGGCGCTGCGCGCGTCGGGGTTGAACATTTCGGGTTCGTATTTGTCGAGCACCACATCGTCGTGGTTGCCCACCACGCTGGGGATGTCGCGCTCGATCATGATTTCGATGCATTCGTTGGGGTTGGCGCCGTAGCCGATGATGTCGCCCAGGTTATAGATGCGGTCATGCTGGATGGATTCGATGCGTTCGAGAAAGGTTTCGAAGGCTTCGAGGTTTCCATGCACATCTGAGAAAAGAATGAATTTCAAGGACGATCACCTGTGCGTGGGAAGATGGAGATTATTGTGAACCCGCGGCGCCGGGCGGGCGCATTTCGGGCAGTTCCATGTCGGGCGCCATGGGTGCGCCCATTTCCGGCATCAGGGTTTCGGGCGGCGGCTGCAGCATGCGGTTGTCCCCGGGTAGGTCCTGTTCGAGTCTGTCCTGGGCGTCTTTGGGAACGCGCAACTGGATGGCGTGCAGGTAGCGGCTGTGTTCTTCATCGGTTTCCGCAAGCAAGCCCATGCTGGAATAGATTTTTTCGAGCCGGTTGTGGATTTCCGGGTCCAGGCGCGCCAGGTCCGATGATTTGCGGTATTCGCGGATGGCTTTTTCCACATCCCCGTATTCCATATACGCCGAGCCGAGTTCAAAGAAAACATAGGGGTCGCGCGGCGCCATTTCCGTGGCCTTGCGGTAGGCCATGAGCGCGTCCTCGCGGTTGTTCTGCCGCGCCAGGAGTTTGCCGAGCTGCACCTGGAAGTAGGGGTTTTGGGATTCCTGGCCGGCGGCGCGGCGCAGATGCTCGATGGCCTTGGCGATGTCGCCCTCGGCCTCGTACTTGATGGCCAGCAGGAAGTCGTCGTATATGCTGACGCAATTCTCGTCGTGCATTTTCGTGATCTGCTCCAGGAACCATGAGGCGAACCGGGATTTTTGTTTTTTGAACTGCAGGCGGACACGGATGACATCTTTATAGGTTTCGTAAACCTTGTCGCCCGGGCCCGCGGTTTCCACGCAGCGCACCAGATGCACGCCGGCTTCTGTGATGAACGGGCGTGAGACCTGGTTGGGTTCAAGGTCTTTGACGTTTTCCCAGAACTTGGCCGTGACAATGCCCTTGCTGACCCAGCCGATATAACCGCGCGCCGCGGCCTGGGGCTCCATGGAGTACTGCACGGCCAGTTTGCCGAACAGTTCTTCGTTCGCGGGATCCGCGGCCGCCTGTTCGTAAACCTCCTGGGCGCGGTCCATCATCTTGGCCGAGGCTTCGTTGATGTCCTGCGACAGTTCGCGTGAGGGGTCCACGGCAAAATAGATTTGCTGCAGCCGTTTGGTGGGAATGAAATCGCGCACTTCGCTGTCCGTGATTTCAAACTCGGGGCCGTCTATGGGGAACTTGGCGTTGGCGATTTTCTGCTCCAGGATTTCCAGGCGCAGGTCTTCGCGCAACTGGGCCAGGCCTTCGGTTCCGCTGCCGTATCCGCCCATTTCCAGGAACAGGCTGAAGGCGTATTCCTTGTCCGGGTGTTCGAGTTGATCTTTGATCAGCTTGATGCGCTCATCGATTTCCTTGGGCGTGACCTCAATCTTCAATTCGTTCCCGAGTCTGTTCAGCAATTTATCGTTGGACAGGGCGCGAAACACATAGAGGCGGATGGAGAACTGGTCCGAGCCGCGCAGCATGCCGTCCTTCTGGTACACGCGCTGGGTGCGGCGCCGGATGTGGGTCTGGTATTCCAGGCGCGTAATTTTCTCGCCGCACAAATCGGCCACAATGTTTTTGGGCTCCGGAATCTCGCGGTCCATAAATTTGTAATAAGCAATGGAAAACGCGGACAGGAGCAAAATCGTGCCCACAACCTGGAACCACCGTTTTTTCAGCAACTCGCCCATAATACCTTCTTATTAGAATTACCCGTACATTATCTGCAATTTGTGAGCGGTTCGTCAACAGGCCGGACCGAAAGATCAAAAATGCGCAATCGGGCCCTGGAGCGCCGGCGCGTGATTTCTCTCTTCTCCCGCCGCAGTTTCATTATTTTACATCAATGGCGTGCTCCATGCCGATTTCTTTGAGGTGCGCGGCGTACATGGCGTAGGAATCCTTGATGATGGGCAGCAGTTTCATGATCTTGGCCACCGGACCCTTGGCCGTGATCTGCCGTTTGGTGAGCGCCACCATAAGATTTATTTTACCGAGCCAGAATTTGTGCGCCACCTCCGCGTCCATGGTCATGGTCACGTCCGCTTCCAGGGATTCGTCCTCGCCCTGCACCACGCGGTCGCCCGGGCAGTCGATGGCGATAACCGCGTCGGGCTTGTGGTACACGAACTTGATCACCAGACCCGTGGCCAGCACCTTGGGGCCGATATTGGGGTCCTGCTTGAGCCGGTTGAAAAACGGAACCAGCACACTGTAGAAATGCTCCTGGTTTTTGAAAACGGAATCCATGCAGTCTCCTTTGCCATGCCGGGCCTGGGCGCGGCGTGTCTGGTCAGAAAGCTTTTTCGAGAATTTCGAGCACGTGCGCTTCATCTTCCACGGGCCGCGGGTTGGTGACCACGGACCCGTCGCCCAGGGTGATATCGCTGATGTGCGCCAGGTCTGCTTTTTGAACTCCCGCCTGGGACAAAGTTTGGGGCAGGCCGATGTCCGCGCACAGCGCGCGCACAAGGGCGATGCCCTCCAGGGCCGTGGCGCGCGCATCATGGCGCGGACTCGCACCCATGGCGAGCGCGATATCCGCATACTGCTCCAGGGCGTGGTCCAGATTCCATTCCATGCACCAGGGCAGGAGAATGGCATTGGCCACGCCGTGGGGCACGTGGGAAATGGCGCCCACCGAGTGCGCGATGCCATGCACAATGCCGCAGAGCGCATTGGCGAACGCCAGGCCCGCGGTGCACGCGGCCACGAGCATGTGTCCGCGCGCCTCCATGTCATCGCCGTCCGCCACGGCGCGGCGCAGGTGCTTGGCGATGTCCCGGATCGCGCCGAACGCCAGCGCGCTGGTGATGGGGCTGGCCATGGTGCTGACCGTGCATTCGATGCAGTGGGTGAGCGCGTCCAGGCCCGTGGCCGCCGTGAGGCCCGGGGGCATTTTCTGAGTCACGGCAGGGTCCAGGATGGCTGTGTCCGGCGACAGGTACGGGCTGTAAAAGGACAGCTTGATGTTTTCCGCGGGATCCTTAATCACTGCGGCGAATGTGACTTCGCTGCCCGTGCCCGCTGTGGTGGGCACAGCGATGAGCGGCTTGAGGGGACGGGTGAGCAGGCCCGCACCCTGGTGGTCCTCGACCAGATCTCCGCCCTCGCTCAGCAGGATATTCATGCCCTTGGCCGTGTCCAGGGCGGATCCGCCGCCGTGGGCGATGGTGATATCCGCGCCTTTTTCCCGTGCAATGCCATGGGCGCGCTGGCACACATTTACGTCCGAGTCCACAGGCACATCATCGAACACGTGCACCACATCCACGCCTTCGTGGGCCAGGCTCCGCGCCATGCGGTCCACAAAGCCCAGGCCGCGCACCACCTTGTCCGTGACAATCACAGCGCGCGCGCCGCCCAGCAGGCGCGCCTCGGCGCCAATCTCGTCAATCACGTCCATGCCGCATTTGATTTTGGTGCGGCACTGGAACTCGAAATATTCGGGCAGAGCCATGATGCTCCAGTTAATATGGTTTTATTTGTGCGTTTTCGACGGCTCAAGAACTTGATTTTTGCAAATGGCTTATGGCAAAGTACGAATTTCTGACAAGTGCAACAGGCAATACCGCGCCGCAGGTGCGGTATTGACCGCCAAAAATTTTTGGGAAGGCGCGGAAAACCTTTTTGCCAAAAAGGGTTTCCGCGTTTGTAAGATTTTAATCTTTTTCAATTCGTTATCCCTATTCAGTTCAAACCTGCGCGTGCAGTTTTTCCGCGAGGTCTCCGAGCCCGAGTTCGTGGAGCTGTTCGCTGCCGGGCCGGCCCTGCGCGTCGATGCCGCGCAGTGCGTACCATTCATCGAGCATGGTGCGCAGATCGATTTCCAGCCCGGCCGTGGCGCCATCGTCCAGGGGTGCCAGAAGGCGCGGGGGCAGGGTGTCGTGCTCGCGGGACACGCCCAGCAGATTGTTGATGCCGCGCTTGATGTACCATGTGCGCCGGCCCGCTTGCATGAGCGCATCCAGGTCGTATCCAAAGCCCGTGGCGTGATTCAGCACGTTCACGTAATCGGCTTCCTCCCACGGAATGGCCGGGAAATGGCACAGGCACATGCTGTTCCAGAGCTGGCCCAAATCCTGGGTCTGCGCGGTGAGGAACGCTTTGCCGCCTGTCTGGTGCGGGGGCGCTTCATCATCGAGCCCAATTTTGGGGAAGAAGCAGAACCCGTGCTCGTGGTACATGCCAGCCGTGTTCACGTGGCAGGCGCCGCGGTTGCCGGTTGCGTAATTGAGGCCCATGCCCCAGAACGCGCGCGGGTCGTGCATGGGCGCTTCCATGCCCTTGACTGTGACCGTGTATTCAGCGCCAACGCCCAGTTGCGCGGCGGCCGCGCGGCTGCCCCGGGCCAGGATGTCCCCGATGCCCTGGCGCCGCGCCATGAGGTCCAGGATTTGCAGCACCGCGTCCGCATCGCCCCAGGCCATCTTGATTCCATTGGTCTGTTCGGGTGTTATATCCCCGCATTCCATGGCTTCCACCAGCCACGCCACAGTACCGCCGCAGGAAATCGTGTCCATGCCCAGGCGGTTGCAGGTTTCGTTGATTTTGGAGATGGCCGCTAAATTGTCCACCAGGATCATGGAGCCGAACTCGGCCGCGGCCTCATACTCGGGGCCGGGACCCTGTTCCATGGCATAGGGCCCGTCGGGCACGCTGACCACGCGCTTGCAGCCCACGGTGCAGCCGAAGCAGGCCGCGGTGCGCGTGAGAATGGTGTCGGCCAGGGTGGGGCCGTTGATTTTATCAATGCCCTCGTCCCACAGGCCCTGGGTCCAGTTTTTAATGGGCACATCGCCGCTCATGGACCCAAGGTCCATGCCGCCTGCCGTGCCGAACGCGCCCATGGAGCTGACTGCGATATTGGATTCGATTTTTTCCTTGAGTTCATCGCGCAAAGCGTTGAGCGCGTCCGGGTCCGCGAACGCGGGTTTGCTGCCGCCCCATGCGGCCAGGGCCTTGATGTTCTTGGATCCCAGGACTGCGCCGAACCCGCAGCGACCGGCCGCATTGTGCGGGCCGTTCATGAGGCATGCGAACTTCACAAGATTTTCCCCGGCCGGGCCCGCGCACAGCACGCTGGCCGCCTTGCCCTCGGATTCCTTGATGCGCGCCTTGAGCGTGTCCGTAACCTGAACCGTGTCCATGCCCCACAGGTCCGCGGCGTCCCGGATTGCCGCGCGGCCTTCAATTAATTCAATATATACAGGCGCTGGCGCGCGGCCTGTGATGAGGATTCCGTCCCAGCCGTTGCGCTTGAGCTGCACGCCGAACGAGCCGCCGCAACTGCTTTCGCCCCATATGCCTGTGAGCGGGGACACGCCCGCCACGGTGAAGCGGGTTGCCGCGCCGATGATGCGGCTGCCAGTGAGCGGTCCCGTCATGATGAACAGCGGGCTTTGCGGATCCAGCGGGTCGCGTTCCGGGTCCAGGCGGTCCAGGAGCAGGCGCGCGGCCACGCCCGCGCCGCCGATGTAATCGCGGCACATGTCCCGGTCCAGCGGTATATCGGCCAGGCTGTTGCCCGACAGGTCCGCATGCAGTATTTTTCCCCAGTATCCGGCCATGCGTCAGTCCCCCACATTCTCTGAAATTCAAGGCATTGCGGCTTGCGGTATCGTCTCCAAGCGCAGGATGCTCTGATTCTACTTGAGGGGTGCCCATTTTTCAAGGAACGGGCCCGCGCTCCCATCGCCTGGAATTCTTCACGCGCGGGTTCGCAAATTCCGGGCGCAACCCGCTATAATAAACACCGTGCCGCGCCGCAAAGGCGCGGGCGGA
>Ga0351972_10103_pt1 | contig 38504 bp, 22 predicted proteins | sample TotcelHFGM3001N9_FD_206747 | JGI IMG/M metagenome (GOLD analysis project Ga0351972, IMG submission 206747) | Enriched cells from coal bed in the Powder River Basin, Montana, United States - Total cells FGM rep2 HSBNCT.FGM.300.1.N9 ...
TCGTGGATCAGGTCAAACAACGGGTTCAGGACATGCTGGACGAACACCTGGCCCAACTGCCCGCAGTCCCCTTTTTCTGACAGCCCCCGCCGGGCCTGGCGCAAAGCGGGAACAAATATTTATTGCCTGATATTGAATACACTCATTAAGATGGTTAAATAATGCAGAGAAGAATACTGGCCTGAGGAAATCAGAATAAGGAAAAACTTTTCCCAAGGTCCGGATTATATAGAAATGACTGGAAACCCAAGGAGGATTCAAATTATGAAAACAGCCAGAGCATTCTTTCTGACAGCCGCAATGGTTGCAGGCGTTCTGCTGGCCGCTCTGCCGGCCAGCGCCCAGCCCGGCCCCGTAGTGCTCACATTCATGGAGCGTGTGGAAGCGCAGACCGACGCCATATCCAGCACGCGCAACGTGAGCGGAGAAACATTCCTGTACAGCATGGTGTCCGCGTTCCGCAAACTGGACAAGAACGTAACCGGCAACGTGTACTTCCTCAACAAATACAGCATCGACGACAGCCAGAATGCGTCCAACATCTGGGGCCTTAATGTGGCGCGCACGCTCACACCCAAATGGAAAGCCGATGTGAGTTACTCGCACAGCAGCAACCCGCAGCGCAATGTGGTGCCCAGCAGTGACTCGGACCGCTTCTCGTTCGGCCTCACATTCAAGTACAACCCCATGGAAAAGGTTCGCCCGCGCTACACCCTCAAAACCACGTACAGCACGGGCACGGACTTCAGCGAAGGCCGCACCCTGTCCCAGAAGGTCAGCATGGACGACGACATCACGGGCAAATGGTCCTACGACGTGGGCTACACCTTCGTGTGGGGTCTTAACAGTAACGGCGTGAACCTGTTCAAAGAACACTACACCAACCAGTACCAGGCCGATTTCACATTCAAAATCGACAAAAAACAGCGCGTAACCCTGGGCTATCTGTACCTGGACCAGTTGTTCCACAGCGCCCAGACTCTTGGCGATAATTCCCTTACGCGCCTCAGCTACTTCTATTCCTACTACTGAAGAGCCGCGCAAAGCGCCAAAACCGGCGCACAGCATAAACAAAACTTCACCAGCCGCAGCCGACATTTCAGCTGCGGCTTTTTCATTGCCGCCCCGTATCCGGGCTGAATACACGCCAATAGCCATCCTGATTACCACAATATCTCAGGTGGAAACATGGCTTGCGATGCGTCGATAAAGCACTCAAACTTTGCGGGCAAGAGAGATTTGATTTGGAGTGCGGAGATTTATCGCCGCTTTCGCGGTGCGAGATCTTTCGTGATATGCCGACTTGTGCCGGGAATTAATTCCCGGCACACAAAGCGACAATGCATTGTCGCACTCCAAAGGGAAGCCGGTTCGATTTAAGACGTTTTTTGCTTAAACAGGCAAATATGCTAAGTTTGAATTGTTTCATGTTGCAAGCTGAAATACGGTGGTATTCAGGAAAACCATTGGCCCCGCTTTCCCAGAGGCAAATTGGAATCGGCTGAAATCATTTGATTTGATCAAGGGGAACCGGCCCCCGGATATTCATACGCAGGCCACGGCAAATCAAGAAAATAACGGTGTGAAATCGGGTTTTTATGGAAATTTATGACAATGATACAATGCGGCATCTGCCCGGTGGCGCCTTTGGGCTGCTTCTCGATAATCTGATCGTAAAGAGGATTCCGGAATCGGTAAACACGCATTAATGCTATTAACGGCCGTTAAGCCGGCATTTTATGCGTCCGCACCCGAATCTGTTGATTACCAGATCAGATCGGTATTGTCGCCGGTTCGGATTTCACCATCCGGGGAGCCATGAGTTCACGGATCTTCTCAAGGTCGCCCACACCGGTGCTTGCCTGGTAAACCTGGCACCGGTGATACGTGCTGTTGCAGCAGAATTTCTTGTAATCCTGACGGTATGGAACCATCAGACCCAATGCCCCGGTCTTACAATACGAGTGCCGGGTCTTGAAAAGAAACGGACACTGCATAATTAACCTCTGCCCCTCGCGCTATTCCACACACAAAATCAACACGGAACGCGCCTTTTTCTTTGTACCAATTGAATTGTGAAGTCAATGCCACATTGTTAACACCGTTTTATTATAACAAATATCTTAAAGATTTCAACTATTCTCATGATAATCAACAATATATTGGGGTTTTCGGCGTCATTTTTTATAATATTCGGGTAACCGGGCATAATGGACAATATCAGAGAAATTTGCATGCAAAACCACGGCTGCGGCTTGCGCAAGCATTGAAGTCCTGGCGCACTGCCTGTAAGATATTTTTTATGCTTTAAGCTATAATGTATAAAAGACAGTTTATGGCGGCTCCCTGCCCGCCATGAAGAACCGGGAAAACAATACATGGCCCATCTGCTCATAGCTGACGACAATGAAGGCATCAGAGAATTGTACGCAATCGAATTTGAAGGCCGCGGCCACCAGGTGACCACGGCATCGGACGGCGCCCAGGCCCTGTCCATGTGCCGTGAGCAGCGTTTTGACGCCGTGATACTGGATATCGGAATGCCCGAAAAAAGCGGCCTCGAAGTGCTGGGCGATATCGCCGTGTGCCATGGAGGCACTCCGGTGATTGTAAACACCGCCTACCCCATGTTTAAAATGGACTTCCGCGCCCTGCGCGCCAGCGCCTGGCTCACCAAATCGTCCAACCTCGCAGGCCTGTTCGAGGCTGTGGACAAGGTGCTGCGCGGGCCGCGCAACGCGTCCGGCGAACAAGGAGACAAAACCCCATGAAAGCCCGCTCCAACACCCTGCCCGTTCTGGCCCTTATCCTGGCAATCCTGTTCATGCTCGCGGGCCTGGTTCTGTTCGCCCAGCGCGGCATGCTCACCCCGGGCCGCTCCAGGGCACTGGGCGGACCAGGCGCGCAATCTCTCAATCCGGCCCCGGCGCGGCCCAGGCCGGACCCCAATATCGAACTGACCAATCTGCAGGAAGCTTTTGTGCGCATCGCACAGCATGTGAAACCCGCAGTGGTCAATATCAACACCACGGGCCGCGCCACGCATGGCGGCTCCCTGTTTGAATTCGACGATGAGCAACAGGACTTCTTTGGTGATAATGGGGATAAAGATGGATTCGAAATGCCCGACATCCCCATGGAAAGCATGGGCACGGGCTTCATCTTCGACCCCGAGGGATTTATCGTAACGAACAACCATGTGGTGGAGGACGCCGAGGAAATCACGGTTAAACTCAACGACGGGCGCGTGCTGGACGCGGAACTTGTGGGCGCGGACCCCAGCACGGACCTGGCCGTCATCAAGATTGATACGGACAAACCCCTGCCCACGGTGGCGTTCGGGAACAGCGACGCCATCAATGTTGGGGAATGGGCCGTGGCCATCGGCAACCCGTTCGGATTCGAACAAACGGTTACGGCCGGAATCATCAGCGCCAAGGGGCGCACTGTTATAGGCGCTGGCGCATACAACCCCTACAATGATTTTATCCAGACCGACGCGGCCATTAATCCGGGCAACAGCGGCGGCCCGCTCGTATCCATCGACGGCAACGTAATCGGCATCAATACGGCCATCTACTCGCGCATGGGCGGGTTCATGGGCATCGGCTTCGCCATCCCCATCAACCAGGCCGAACGAGTGATCCGCGACCTCAAAGCCAAGGGCAAAGTCACGCGCGGCTGGCTCGGCGTGTCCATTGCCAATATTGATAAAGAACTTGTCAAAGAATTCGATCTCCAAAAAGACAAAGGCGTGGTTGTGGTGGAAATTTTCAAGGGCCACCCCGCGGATGAGGCCGGCATTGAACCCGGAGATATTCTCCTGGAATTCGACGGCAAACCCGTGGACACAGTGCGCGGCTTGCAGCAGATGGTGGCCGAAACAGCGGTCAACGCCTCGGCGCCCGTGAAAATCCAGCGCGGCAAGAGCACCAAAATCCTTAAGGTCACCATTGCAGAACGGCCCCAGGATCCGGAAACGCTTACGCCGCGCCCCAAACGCTGAACAACACGGCCGGTTCCGCTTTGCCGCGGAACCGGCATTTCCATTTCCCAGGCCCGGTGCTTACCATGGATATAAAAGCCCCTCTGAATATTCCGGATAATCCCCGCACCCCGGCGCGCCCCCTGCGCATCGCCCTGGTGCAGCACAGGCGCAACCGCTTCGACCCGCCCGACAACCACAAACGCATGAACCAGATCCTGCCCGCCATCGAAAATGTGGACCTGGTTCTGCTGCCCGAAAACTGGCGCGGGGTCAAACCCATGTCCGGTCAGGAACTCGACGAGAATCTCGCCCAGTGGGGTGATTTTGCGCACAAGCAGAATTACACGCTGCTCACCGGCGGCACATTCATACAGCGCGGCGATGGGATCCAGGACATCTGCCATGTGATCGGACCCGATGCAAAGGTTATGGGCGAAGTCGACAAAATCTTTCCCTCGGAACCCGTGGGAGAGCGGGCCTATCTCACGGGCGGCGAGCGTTTGCCCGTGTTCGAGGCAGCAGGCGTGAAATTTGGCGTGCTCGTGTGCATCGACATGATGTACCCGGAGCTGGCGCGCTCCCTGGTGCAGCGCGGCGCCGAGGTCATCTTCAATCCTGCGAATATCCCCCTGGCGCGCATGGGCTTGTGGCACGCTCTTATCCGCATCCGCGCCGCTGAAAATACGATCTTCACGGTTTTTTCCACGAACACGGGCACCACGTACCCGGATTTTCGCAATGTGCTGGGCCACAGCGCCGCAGCCGCACCCTATGGCGAGCTGATTTTTGAAGCGGGCCAGGCCCCGGGCGTTCATATCCTGGAACTGGACCTGGCCGAGGCCGACGCCCTGCGCACACGATGGCCCTACGTTAAGGATCTGGACTCGGTGCATGATTTCTCCGGCGAAACCGTGGCCTTCAAATCCCGCACCCGCGCCTGAGGGTTCCGGCGCGCCAGCAGTACGCGGCACGCAATAGTCCCCCGCAAACAGGCACTGCGCCTCGGCTGTTTCAGATGTTCGGACACTTCCTTTTGTATATAATTGTTTCAAATCATTCGTAAGAATAGGTCGTGCCTATACGTTGTGTTAACAAGAGATTTGCACCTTTGGCCATGCAGCGTGCATATCCAGAAATACGCATCCCGGGAGACTGAAATGATCCGGCATAGATATTTTCTATATGCACTGCTCGCACTGGCCCTGGCTGTGTCGGGTTGTGGTGGCGCAGGCGGCTCGGACCGCGGAGCAACAGCCGGCGGCTCTGATGCCGTTTCCGATACAACCCAGTTAAGCGCCGAAGCCGCGGCCATAAACCAGGCTATCGCGGACGCGGGCGCGGACTGGTCTGCGGCGGACAACCCTATTTCAGACCTGCCCCCGGAACAACGCAAACAGCTCAACGGCGCGCTCATTGATGAAACGCGCACCGGGCGCACCCTGTCCCGGGAAGCCCTGGCCCCGGGGCCCCTGCCCCAGAGCATTGACTGGCGCAGCCACAACGGCCAGGACTGGATCACGCCGGTCAAAAATCAGGGCTCGTGCGGCGCATGCACCGCGTTCGCAGTCACAGGCGTGGCCGAAGCTTTGGCCAATATCGCAAGCGGCAACCCGGGCCTGGACAAAAATCTGTCCGAGGCGCACCTGTTCGCGTGCGGCGGCGCAAGCTGCTCCACGGGGATGTACACATCTTCAGCCGCTTCCTTTTACAGCGCCACCGGTGTGGTTGACGAGGCCTGCCTGCCCTATTCCGCCGAAAGCGGAGCGGCCGTGTGCAACAGCAAGTGCGCGGACTGGTCAGCCCGGGTCACCAAAACCGATTCCTGGGCCTATGTTCCCAAGAATGATGCGGACGCTGTGAAAGCCGCCCTGCAGAATGGGCCGGTCATGGCCGTGATCAAGGTTTACGCGGATTTCTACTATTACAACTCCGGCATATACCAATATGTGAGCGGCGCATACCAGGGGCTGCATGCTGTTGCCGTGGTGGGTTACGATGATGCGGGCGGCTACTGGATCGTGAAGAACAGTTGGGGCTCATACTGGGGCGAAAGCGGGTTTGTGAAAATCAAATACGGCCAGATAGATATTCTGCGCGAAGTGCTGGCCATGGTCATGCCCGGGCAAGCCGCCGCCGGTGTCACAGCCTCGGCAAGCCCGTCCGAAGTGGGCCTGGACAAGGGCGGATCCGTGGCCCTCACATGCGCCACCTCGGGCACGGTGAATGTGCTCGAAACCCGGTGCCACGCCAATCTCCCCTGGACTCCGCTCTCCACGTCGGAATCAACCACATGCACATACACGGCCACCGGCGACTACTATCCCGAATGCCGCGTGAACAAGCTGGTTTCCTCTGTTGTGTCCGCGCCCGTTCGGGTTACAACCGTCACGCTTCCGCCTCTTGGCGCTTCGGGCGGCCCCGATTCCAAACCGCAGTACGGACCCGCGAACGCGTTCGACGCGGACCCGGACAGCGCATGGGTGGGCCAGGTGAATGCTGGTTCGTGGGACCTGTATTACCGATTCAACGCGCCCACCGTCATTCATGCGGTCGCTCTCGAATTCTTCAACATCAATTACCTGCCCCAAACCATGACCCTGTCCACGAGCGATGACGGCGTAACATGGAACCAGGTCGGCAAGTTCAGCCCGTGGCCGCCCATGGAATTTTTGGGCGCAAGCACCACGTTCATAAAAATCCATATGGACGGCAATCCCGTGAGCACATACCCCTATATCAAAAACGTGTCCTTTGACCTGCCCGCGGGCCCGTGCAGCGGCGACTCCATCAGCTCATGGTACCGGCCCGAAAAAGCGTTCGACGCGGACCCGGACACGTGGTGGGTGGGCGACAACACGCAAACATCATGGATCCTGTTTTACAACTACGGCGCGCCCACTGCGGTCACGGCGGCGGATATCGAATTCCATTCCGTGAACCACATGCCTGCGCAGACTGTTTTGTACTGCAAATCAGGCGACACATATACGAGCCTGGGCGCATTCCCCATTGGCCCGGCCCCGCACCTTGCCGTGAACGCCACGTGCGACGCCCTGCGGTTCGACATGTCCAGCAACGCCACATACCCGCCCGCGGGGTATCCATTGATACACGACATTACCGTTACCCATTAGCCGTTTGGTTGTGCATCAAAAAGCCGTGGCCGGGCGCCTCGTTTTTCCATTTGTGGAAAGGCGCGTGGCGGCGGGTGCGCCTTATAAAATTGTGTTCTGGGAATTTCCCGATTGCACAATCGCTAATCAGCGACAGGTGTAAACTTCATAATTGCAAGGCGGATTTATGCGGGAATCAGCAGGCCCCGGTGTGCGTGGCCAGGGGTGGGACAGCCTGTGGCGAACAAGGCCAGGCGCAGTTCCCGGATTATGATGTCCAGGCGCGCGGCCGCGGCTTCCGCGCTGTGCAGGGCCGGGGCCAGCAGGGGCAGCGCGGCTGCAGCCATGTCCGCGCCCAGGCACAGGCATTTGAATACATCAACCCCGTTGCGCACGCCGCCCGAAGCGATGAGCCGCGCGTTTCTTTTTATCCCATACAAACTGTCGAGAATATCCGGAGCGCACAGGCCCCAGTCGCGGAACGTGCGGCACACCGCGGCCCGCTGGGGATCATCCTGCGCGCGCTGTTCCTCAATGAGGCCCCACGAAGTGCCGCCCTGGCCCGCGATATCCACGCCATAAACGCCGCACGCGTCCAGGCGGCGGAAAACATCCGCGCAAACGCCGTGTCCCACCTCCTTGACGATCACGGGGATATCGAGTTGCTGAACAGCGTCGCCAAGCAGAGCTCCAAGGCCCGTGAAATCCGTGGCGCCGCGCGCCTGCATGGCTTCATGAAGGGGGTTTATGTGAAAGATGAGCGCGTCCGCTTCCAGGGTTTCCACCAGGCGCGCGCAATCGTCAATGGAAAATCTACGGCCCAGGTCGGCCAGGCCCAGGTTGGCCAGGAGCGGGATATCCGGGCACAGCGCGCGCACGTGGAACGTATCCAGGGCGCCGGGATCGCGGAATACAATTTTCGCCGATCCCAGGGCGAGCGGCACGCGCGCAGCCTGCGCGGCGCGCGCCAGGTTGCGGTTGGCTATGCCCGCTTCGGGCGCGCCTCCGGTGAGGCTGGCGATCATAAAGGGTGCGGCAATGCGCCGGCCCAGAAATTCGCAGCCAGTATCCACGCTGTCCAGCGCAATCTCCGGCAACGCATTATGCACGGCGCGAAACCGGTCAAAGGCGGACCCGCGGCCGCCCAGGTCCTGTTCCAGGGCCGCGCGCATGTGGTCGAGTTTCCTTTGTGCGATATGGTCGTCGCCGGACATGGGCGCCTCCTGTTATCCGCTGGCGCTCTCGCGGCCGTTTTTTCGCATGGCTTCCAGCGCTGCATCGGCCAGAGCTTCGGGGGTGAGCCCGAAGCGTGCGAGCAGGTTGTCGCGGGAATCATCGGGTACATGGCATTGCGGCGCGCCGAGGATCCGCACATGGATATCATTCATGCCCAGGCGGTTTGCGGTCTCCAGGAACAGGCTGCCGAATCCGCCGTGGATCAGGTGATCTTCGATAGTTATGAAATCGCGAATGCCCTGTTCGTAGCATCGGGTTAGCAGTGTTTCGTCGAGCGGACTCACCGAGCGCACGTTCACCACCATGGCATTGAGGCCCTGGCGCGCCAGAATTTTTGCGGCGCGCGCCGCGGCGCACGCCATGGGGCCCACGCCCCACAGGGCCAGGTCCGCGCCCTGGGCCAGAATTTCCGCAGACCCGGTTTCCACGGGCGGGCGCGCGGCCGCGCGCAACGCGGCGTCCCCGGCGCCGGCCGGGTAGCGGATGGCCACGGGCGCATCCATGCTCAGTGCGTGCTCCAGCATCATGCCCAGTTCCACGGTGTCGCGCGGCGCCATAATATGAAGGCCCGGCATGTGCCGCAGGAACGCGATGTCCAGCAGGCCCTGGTGCGTGCTGCCGTATCGGCTCACCAGACCGGCGCGATCCAGGGCGAACACCACGGGCAGGCCCTGGAGGCACACATCATGAAACACCTGGTCGTAGGCGCGCTGCAGGAATGTGGAATACACGGCCACCACCGGGCGCATGCCCTGGGCGGCCATGCCCGCGGCGAATGTGACCGCGTGCGGCTCGGCCATGCCCACATCAAATATGCGGCCCGGGAACCGCTGCATGAGCGCCTCCAGGCCCGTGCCGGACGGCATGGCCGCAGTGATGCCCACGATGCGCTCGTCGCGCTCGCAAAGGCGGCCCAGGCTTTCGGAAAACGCGCGTGTGAACGAGGGGCCGGGGCTGCTGTCCGCGGCCGCCTCAGCGGTCTCTTTAGGCAGGCGGCTCACCCCGTGAAACGCCGCGGGATCCTTTTCCGCGGGCTCGTAGCCGCGCCCCTTCTGCGTGAGCACATGCACCAGCACCGGACCTTTGATGTGGTTGACTTTTCGCAACACGTTGATAAGCTCCCCGGTGTCGTGCCCGTCCACGGGCCCCACATAGGTGAACCCGAGTTCCTCAAAAATGATGCCTTTTTTGTAAGCGAGATACTTTGCCAACCGGCGTGCGGGCGCGGTGAGGATGCTGAGCGCGCGGAAGCCGGGCGCGGGGCGCTCCTTGAGTTCGTGCAGTTTCTGGTGCGCGCGCACATAGACGTTGCTCGTGCGGATGCGGTTCAGAGACCGGCTCAAAGCGCCCGTGGCCGGGGAAATGGAAAACGAATTGTCGTTGAGGATTACGGTGAGATCGCAACCCAGGTCGCCGGCGTGGTTGAGGGCTTCAAAAACCATGCCGCCTGTCATGGCGCCGTCGCCGCATACAGCAGCCACGCGGCTGGGAGCGGACTGCAAATCGCGCGCCGCAGCCATGCCCAGGGCCGCGGATACAGCCGTGGTGCCGTGCCCCGTGTCGAACGCGTCGTGATCGCTCTCAGACCGCTTGGGGAACCCGCTCACGCCGCCGGGCGTGCGCAGGGTTTCAAATGCCGCGCCGCGCCCGGTGAGCAGCTTGTGCGGGTAGCACTGGTGCCCCACGTCCCACACAATCCTGTCGCGCGGCGAATCGAACACCGTGTGCAATGCGATAGACAGCTCTACGATGCCCAGGTTGGACGCCAGGTGCCCGCCCCGCTCGGACACGCGCTCCACGATAGTGTCCCTGATTTCCCTGGCCAGGATCTCCCGCTCAGCCGGGCTGAGGGCCTTGACATCATCCGGGCCGCTGATGCGCGGCAGCACGGACAATGCAACGGGTTGCGCTGCGGCAACAGATTTTTCCGCCTCCACGGGCGCGGCGGCCTTTTTCAGCGCGCCAAAACGCCGCTCGCGGCCCAGGTAGTCGGCCAGGCACTGGAGGAAATCCTCGGGCATGAAGTCCGGCCAGTATTTTGTATGAAAAATGATTTCCGCATACGCAATCTGCCACAGAAGAAAATTGCTGATGCGCTGCTCGCCGCCCGTGCGGATAACCATGTCCGGGTCGGGCAGCCCCGCAGTGTACAAGCTGTCTGAAACAAGCTGCGCGGTCATGCTTCCAGGGGCCATGCCGCCGGTGCGCGCCCGCTCGGCCAGCCGCTCAAGGGCGGAAACGATTTCATCGCGGCCCCCGTAATTGATGCACAGGTTGAGCGTGAATTTATAGTCCCTGGACGTCAATTCCGTGGCGCGCGCCATTTTTTCCCGCAGCTCATCGGACAGCCGATCCGGGCCGCCGATAAAGCACAGGCGCACACCCTTTTTAGCAAGTTTGGGCGTTTCACTCTCAATATACCGGCCCAGCAGCTTCATGATGGCGTTGACCTCGGGCTGGGGCCGGTTCCAGTTTTCCGTGGAAAAGGCGTAAAGCGTCAAAACATTGACACCCAACTCCCCGCACAATTCCATAAGGGGACGGATGCGGCGCGCGCCAGCTTCATGGCCCGCGGTGCGGGGCAGGCCGCGGCGCGTGGCCCAGCGGCCATTGCCGTCCATAATCATGGCCACGTGCCGCGGCAGCTTATCCTTATGATCCAATACCTGCTGTTTCAGAGTTTTCTCGTCCACGGAAGATCCTTTCCCAAAAACCATGGCCGGCCGCGGGTGCGGCCCGCCGGATTTTACACATGCAGATTTTCTTTCAGCGGCGCGGATCCCGCTCGGCAAATTCATTGGCATAGCCATGCGCACCTTGCTTTGCAGGTCCATTATGACCGCCGCGGCGCGGCATTTCAATATATCATACATATTTTGAAATCTATTTAATATGCAAATTCAGAAGGAAAAGCGGATGCGGATCATTTCTGGGTGAAGATATTGATGCGGTCGTGCTGGCGGTCCAGGACCAGGAGCTTTTTGTCATCCACAACCCAGACATCTGTGGGCTGGGTGAACTCGCCAGCGGCCAGGCCGCCCTGCCCCACGGTGTCCAGCAGCAGCCCGCCCTGGAAGATGAACACCTGGCGCGCGCCCGTGTCGGACACGAACATGCGGCCGTCCGGGCTGAAATGTATGCCCGCGGGATTGGCCACTTGCCCCGCTCCAATGGTGGCCGTAACATTGCCGCCGCTGTCCAGGGCCTGGATGGCTGTGTTCGTGGTCACGTACACTGTGCCCGAAGTCGGGTCCACGCCAACGCCCAGGATGTTGGGCATATACCACTGCGCGATTGGCGCGCCGTTGGTGTCGTACTTGGCCAGGTAGCCCAGAAGCTTGTGCTGCACCACATAGATGGATCCGGCGCCGTCCACGGCCAGGGACACGGCTTTGGGCGCGTACCATCCGTGCGAATAAACGCCGTCCGTGGTGAACGCCTGTACGCGCTCGTATGCATCTGTCACGTAGATGAGCCCGTCGGACGGGTTGTATACAATGCCGCGCGGCTCGGTCATCTGCCCCGGGTAATTGCCGGGCGCGCCCCATTTCCTGATGAAATTACAGTCCTTGTCGTACTTCTCGATGCGGTTGTTGATGGAGTTGGACACGTACATGTTGCCCGCCGGGTCCGTGGCCACTTCCCACGGCCGGTACAATTCGCCGTCGGGCGTGGGCGCGCTGAAATGCGGCGGTATCTTGTTGCCGCAGTCATAGTCATAGGTGTACGGCTTGTTTGTGCCGCAGTTTTTGGTTATTGCCGCTTCGTTGGAGTACCCGCTTTCCTGCCCGGCCATGGAACTGTAAAACGCGGTGACCACGTAGAAGTACGTGGATCCCGTGGCGGCCGTGGTGTCGGTGTACGGGCTTGTGACATCCTGCTCCAGCAGGGTGTAGGGCCCGCCGGACACGCCGGCGCGGTAGATGTGGTACCCCGTGGCCTCGGACACGGAGTTCCATGTCAGCTCGATATCCGGGCACTTGAGCGCGGCCACAAGGTTCTGGGGCTCGGGATACGGGCACGTGAAATTGGCCACAAAGGCTTCGGGCGAATAATCCGATTTATTGCCCGGGTTTCCGTTTTCATAGCCCTGCACCACGTAATAATATGTCTGGCCCGAGGATGCGGGCGGCGTGTCCGTGTAGCTTGTGAGGGACAAGCCTGTTGCGATCTGGGTCCAGGGACCGCCGCTGGCGGTGCTGCGGAACACGGTGTAACGGTTGAACACGGGCGAGTTGGGCGCATTCCAGGTGACCAGCACATCCGGGCACATGGCGAGCGCTTCAATATCAAAGGGCGCGCAGTCCGTGGTCATGGTTACTTCATTGGACGGGTCGCTTTTCTTGGCCGGGTTTGTGGAACGGTAAGCAATAACCGTGTAGAAATACGTGGTGTGGTCCGCGGTTCCTGTATCCTGCCACGTGGTGGTTGTGATGTTGGTTCCCACGTCGGTCCACGGCCCGCCGCTGGTTGCGGATCGGCGCACGGTGTAGCGGTCCATGGCCGGGTCCCCGGACGGATTCCACGTGAGGATGGGCGTACACTGGCCCGCCACGGACAGGGTTACATCGCAGTCCACATCCACGTACGCTTCATTGGAATACCCGGTCTTGTCGCCCGGGCTGCCGCTCTTGTAGGCCTCGACCACATAATAGTACAGGCCCTGGCCCGGCATACTGTCAATGTAGCTTAAAGTGGACAGACCCGTGGCTATCTGTGTATAGGGTCCGCCGCTCGTCGTTGCCCGGTACACGGTGTAGCGGTCATAGCTGGAAGGAGACGCAGCCGTCCAGGTGATATCCGCGTCCGGACAGTTGAGCGCGGCCATTGTTACGGGCGGGGTTTTTGGTCCGCAATTCACAACCACGGTGACTTCATTGCTGTCCAGCGTCTGCGCCGGATTGGCGCTCTTGTATGCCACGATTTTGTAATAATATGTGCCGTTGCCGGGGTTGGGGTCCGTGTAACTTGTACTGGTCAGGGCAGTAGCGATAGTGGTATATGGCCCACCGCTTGTGGTGGCGCGCAGCACGTTGTAACGGTCATAGGCCCCAGGCGCGGCGGCAGTCCAGGACAGGCCCACATCCGGGCAATTCACAGTAGCCGAGGCCACGGGCGGATTTGTGGTGGACACAGGCTCCAGGCAGTAAACCTTTTTGTTGTCGAGTGTGGTGAAATAAATGCGGCCATTGGCAAGGGCCGGACCGCCTAATGCCACACCAACGGGTAGAGACCATTCCAGGTTATATGTACTGGCATTAAAAACCCTGAATTCCCGTATGGGGCCGGCGCCTGCCGCGTTGTCGAAGATATAGCCGCTGGCTATGGCCGGTGCAAACGGAGTGGAGCCACCCGATGTGCCCAAATAGATTTTTTTAATTTCGGCGCCGGTTGTGGCATTCAATACGTACAAATAATATCCATAATCTTTAATATACAATATATCATTGACAATTGCCGGGGTGGAATCGTATATGATCGAAACGGTATTGTATTCCCATACAAGAGCGCCCGTGTCAATATCCAGAGCAATCACTTTTCTATCATTCGTTCCGTAATAAACCCTGTTTTTGTAAAGCGTCGGCGAGGAGCCCTGGATGTTTCCGAGCGGTCCCTGCCAAATCAGAGAACCATTCGATTTATTCAAACAATATACCCTGCCGTTGGGGCCGCGGGATCCGATATACAATCTATTTCCATAAATCGAGGGGGAATTGTCGTCGAAATTCTGGGCGCCCGGATTCATTTTCCACAATTCCGCACCTGTGTATGCATCAAGCGCATAGACGTAATTGCTTGTTCCAAAGTAAATATAGTTGCTGTCCGCGGCCGCTGAGGATCCGGTTGAACCACCCAAAGGGCTCACGATCCATTTGACGGCTCCGGTATTCTTATCAAATGCGCGAGCCCCGCTGCTATTGACGATATAGACCATGCCGTTTGCCACAGTGGGCACTTTGTCATTATACGATGAAGATGCACTGGATTTCCAGATTGGAACACCTGTAAGTGCGTCAAAGGCATACACAAAGCCGGACTGGTCACACGTGTATGCAATGTTATCCATTACGGAAATGCCGCACCAACTCGAATTAATGGTGGCGGTCCATTTCACTTGATACGGGGGCGGCGGAATGTTGCTTCCCTCGCTTGTACTCTGATAATTACAGTTGTACGTGGGCCAGTTCGTGCTGCATGGAATTGCTGTTACGTTGGTGCTACTGCAGTTCACAACAGTGGATACTTCGTTACTGTTTAATATGGCTGCTGGATTGGCGCTCTGATACGCCACGATAATGTAATAGTAAGTGCCGTTGCCGGGCGCAGGATCCGTGAAGCTCGTGGCGCTGAGATTCGTGGTCAGGGTGGCGTAAGGGCCGCCGGACGCCGTGGCGCGCTTGACTGTGTAACGGTTATATTCCGCGGGCGCGGCGGCGCTCCAAGAAAGATCCACGTCCGGGCAATTCACCGTGGCCGTGGCCACGGGGGGGATGGTCGCGGACAAAAGCCCATTGTCGGAAAACACGCTGGTGTTGCCATAAGAATCTGTGACGGTGGTGGTAATCTTGGTGCTGTTTGCGTAAAATTTCGTTCCCGCAATGGACACGGTTTTGGTGCAGGGAAACACGGCGCCGCAGGATGTAAGGCTGTATGTGTCGGCGTATGCGAACGCTTCCCCGGCCCCTGACCCATCCGGATTTACGGCCGGGGGATTATCGACACTGAAGAATTCAATGGTGCAAGGTTTGGCAACAGAACACTCGCCGGATGGTGGCGCGCTGCTAATTGTCATGTCAATATCATAATTCAATCCATTAACAGCAATAGCTGAAACGGTTGGCGGCTGAACCCCCTGATTGGATCCAGCGGTCAGTTCAATGCCTGTGCTTGAATTTTCATAGATAATGTTTTCGGAAAATTTATTTTTGCTGGCGCCAGCGGAGTCAATCTCTATCCCATGGGTATTATTTACAATAACATTTGCTTCGCCAACACCACTGCCGCCAACGATATTATTTTGTGCTGCGGCGGAAAACAAAACCCCAATTTTATTACTTCCGGGATTTCCAACGGCATCCATGCCGATGGTATTTCCCTGAATTTTATTATCTTTGCCATACGTTGAAAATCCAACCCGAATTCCAAACAAATCGGAATTAACAATTGTATTGCCATGACCGGGTTCTCCAATAACTGCATCATCGGCGAATACGTCAATACCACACGCATTGCTCATTGTGCCTAATCCATCTTTATCTGTTCCGATTAAATTTCCAATGACTCTATAGTTTGCGCCAGAAAATGAAATTTCTGACAGAATAATGGCGCAGTAAAGACCGGATGAATTGCTGATTACATTTGCATCATCAGGTGATGTGCCTCCAATAGTAATATCGAATCCCCCTGTAACAATTATCGCTGCCCAACTATTCGCGAGCGCGGTTTTTCCAGTGGCGTCAACACCGATGTAATTTCCTTTAATGGTAACTCTGTCACTCTCTCCAGAATCAAGCGCATGCTTGTTACATCCAGATATCACATTATCCTTTATTGATACATCCTGCGAATTTCTTAACCCAATACCAAAACCGAGACCGATTGCATTTTTCCCCGACTTATCCGTACATATATAATTGTTTTCAATTTCCAGATTATCTGCGCCATTCACCTCAATGGCATTAAAACCCGAAACAATATTCCTTTCATTATCGGTGTTGCCGCCAATCCGGTTGCCGGAACCCACCACCAATATTCCTGGTCCTATCGCCGTACTCCCCGTAACATCTGTTCCGATATAATTTCCAATAATGATATTATTATCGCCACAAATCATCAGTGTGTCGATAGTACCACCTGAGATGACATTGCGTTCAGTAGTGGTGGTCCCGCCAATTGTATTATCATGTGCATCCGAATCAATATAAATGGCAATCTTGTTCCAATTCGTACTTATTCCGCCTATTTCGTTTCCTGTAATGATGTTCCCATGAGCATTTGACCCATTGATGAATATGCCGCTTGTGAATCCGCCACCATTATTAAATCTCTGAATAGTAAAATCTGAAATTGTATTAGTTGCTGATTGAATAACAAAACCGCTGAAGCCAGCGTTGTTCCCTTTTAAAATAATCTGACCGTCAGCATCGATTGTTGTTTGATCATCCGTCAGTGCCGGTAATTGAGATAGAGGAGTAATGGTGCCCGAAACCGCAAAATCTATACTGTCGGGACCGGGATTACTGTTTGCGTCGATAATGCACTGGCGCAGGGTGCCGGGACCGGCATCGGCCAGGGATGTGACGGTACAGGTACCCGTGGTCCCGCCGCAATTCAAGGTTACGCTGGCTTCATTGCTCGCAGATGTGGCATCCAGGGGGTTGGCGCTTTTATAGGCCACGACCACGTAATAATACGTGCCGTTGCCGGGGTTGAGATCGCTGTAAGCTATGGTTGTGATGCCGGTGGTTACTGTGGCGTAGGGACCGGCGGAAACCGTGGCGCGTTTTACGGTGTAGCGGTCATATGTGCCGGGCGCGGCTGCGGTCCAGGTGAGGTTCACATCCGGGCAGTTGGCCGTGGCCACAAGGTTTGTGGGCGGGGTCACCCCGCTTACGCAGGTGCCGATGATAGTGGATGTGACATTAGCCACGCCTGTTGTGGATGCGGTCACGGTGTGCGTGGCGCACACTGTGGTGAGGGTTGATGTGGCCTCGCCCGGAAGCCAGGTGCGCACGGGCGTGGGTGCGATGCTGCCGGCCGTGGTGGTGAATGTCACGGTGGCTGCGGGTATGGTGTCCCCTTTGAAATTAAGCAGGGTCGCGGTCATGTCCACGGCTGTGCCGCTGCTCACCGTGGCCGCGGGCGGGCTGAGGGTAAAGGAACTGGCGCCGCCCCAGCCCGGGTCCACGGGGTCGAGCACACCGTCGCTGTCACTGTCGCGCCACCCGATCTGCACGCGCACTGTGGGGTCAGCGACCCATGAATTGCCTTTCATGATGCTGGGCGCGGCGCTGCATGTCACGCAGTTGCTGTTCACGCCCTGAAGATAACCGCCCAGATCCGTGCAATTGGTGCATGCCCCGCTGTACTGGTCCAGGGCCTGAAAAATGTGCCCGGTTTCATGCGCCGTGACCTTGTCCATGTTATCGATGCCCCACCCGTCGTTCTGAAAGGTCATCATTATGGACGAACCGCCGAGCCACGCATAGGCGAACCGGCCGTCTGTGAATTTTGAATTCCCGGTGACTACGTAAATCGTAAACGCCCAGTCGAGTTTACGCTGTGTGCGCATGTCATCGGCGAATTTTCTGTTGTTGTAGACCGCATTCATTCTGGGGTTGGCGGAATAGACGGCGCTGTATCCCTTGGACGCCAGGTACTGGCTGACAAAAAGATAATCCTGTGCGCTCTGCCGGGTCGTGGGTTCATATCCCGTGCTGTAAGTTTCATAGGGCAGAATATTGAATGACAAATAGGCGTTGGGCTCCAGGGATTCCCACCACGCGAGCCCGGTCTTGATTTCCGCGTAAGCCTGATCTTTCTGCGCCGTGGTCCAGTTGAACTGGTTGGCGTCGATGCTGCCGTTGGATTCCATGAACACAACGTTGACGACCACAGCCCCGATCATGAATGCGGAGTTTTCGGTCCAGGACCAGGAGCCGCCGCTGACCGTGCCGAGCACGGCTCCGGCGTCGGGCAGTTCCAGGGCCTGCTCCCCGGCCCACGGGCTGGCGACCGGATCCCCGGTTTCTATGGACGCTTCTGCCGTGAGGCCGCCGAACCGCGCGGTAATTGGCGCGCGGCCCGATGCCCCGGCAGGGGTGAACACACCCGCCTCATCTATGGCGCCGATGGCCGCATCCCCGCTCTCCCACTGGGCCGCAACCTGTGTGCGCGCTCCGTCGGCTTCCACCAGCCACGCGCGGAATGTAAAGGTTTCGGTGATGGGCGTAAATGGATCGAGCGGCTCAATCTCAAGGCGCTGGGATGCGCCGGCAAGGGTCACGGTTACGGATTCATGCACGGTGGCGCCGTACGCGTCGCTCACGTGCACGAGCAAGGAATAATCGCCGGGCGCCAGGCCCGCTGTGTCCCACAAAGCCTCGCGCGCGTTTTCGTATTTAAGAGTTCCCGCGGGCGCGGTCCATTCAAAGGACAGTGCGTCGCCGTCCGGGTCCGAAGCGTCGGCGCGCAGCACAATGGCCGCGCCCGGCGGGGCCGCAGCCGGTGATGCGCTGACTCCGGAAATATCTGGAACTTTATTTGCTCCCGCAGGCCGCACCACGCGCACCGTGTCCAGGGCCTGCAATGCGCGGCCCGCGTCAATGCGCACGCCCACGGGCTGATCCGTGGCCACAGCCACCCCGGTGCCGCGCAGGGTGCGCTCAATTTCCGAGGCGGTAATGTCGGGCATGGCGGACAGGATTTCACCGGCCAGGCCTGATACAAACGCTGCGGACAAAGACGTGCCGCCCACGGTTTTGTAGCCGCCGCCCGTATCGGTTGTGTAAATATCCTTGCCGGGTGCGGCCAGATCCACGGATGCGCCGAAATTGGAAAACGCAGCGCGGTTATCATCGCGGTCCGTGGCCCCCACGTTGATAACCCCTGGCAGGGCCGCGGGCAGGAATGTACCGGCATCGATATTGTTGTTGCCTGCGGCTGCGATAACTGTTAGCCCGCGCGCGCGCGCCACATCCAGGGCCGCGTTAAACATGTCCGCAGCGTCCGAATCCGCGGGGAAAGACGCGCCCAGGCTGATGTTGATGACCGGCGCGCGCATGGCCGCGGCATACCCGATTCCGCTGATAACAGAAAACAGCGGGCACTGCCCGCGCGCGTTGCATACTTTTACGGGCAGGATGCGGCAGTTCCAGCACATGCCGGCCCCGCCCTGTGCGTTGCCGCCCCGGGCTGCAATCACGCCCGCCACCTGGGTGCCGTGCCCGTTGCCGTCGGACGTGTCCACGGACACGCCCCCGGACACAAAATCGCGGCCCGACAGCACGCGCCCGGCCAGTTCGGGATGCGATGCGTCAACACCCGTATCCACCACCGCCACCAGGGGACGGCCCGGCTCCTCATACACGCCCCAGGCGCCTGCCATGCCTATAACTTCATATGCGTAATAATCGGAATTGTCGCTGATTCCGGGCACAGGGCTGTTCGCCATGGCGAAAACCGGATCATCCGGCAGATTCAGTGCAGACAACACATAATTGGGCGCAGCGCCCTGCGCGCCAGGCACCGCGGCGAGCGACGCAGCCGCAGTGGTTTCATTCATGCCCTGGGGCAGGCGCACCTGGTATATTCCGGCCAGAACCTCGGCCCCGGCAGGCTCGAACCCGGCCGCGCGCAGGGCCGCAGCCGCTTGTTCGGCGCTCAGGGCCGGGTCCATGGCCACAAGCATCTGGCCCTGGATATAAGCCGGAGCCCCGGCCCCGGAATCAGCCACAATGCTCTGCGAGTCAAACGGCAGCGCATAAAACCCGTCGCCGCCATCGGTGTCGGGGGGCGTAAATGTGAGCGTGGCGGCTTCGCGCGCATAAACGAAATATGCGGTCCAGGGCTCCAGCACAGAGGCCGGCTCATATTCTTTTGTGGAGGGATTGTAGAAATAAATACCCGGGCGGAGCTGGGGCGCATCCGTGGCGGCCCGCCCGGCCACGCGCAGGGCCTCGCCGGGCAGGGCCGAGGTATCGAGGGGCACGCCGATCATGTTCCAGCCAGGGGTGAGGGCAACAGAAAACGGGCGCGCCTGCCACGCATCCGGCTCATCAAGATGCAGGGCCGCGGGTTCGGACAAATAAAGCCAGTAACCGCGGCCAGGCGCAACAGCCCCGGGCGCAACGCGCACAGGTAAACCATTCTGCAAAGTAAATACCGTGCAGTTTTCCGGCAGCAGAGCGGCCAAATCCGCGTGCGCAGCATATTTTTCCGGCACACTGAACAAGCGCCACCCAGCGCCCAGGGCATGATCTGCCGCAACCGCACCGGTTCCGGCCAAAGATATTATCAGAAATAACGTTATTAATATACAATTAATGAGATTGCGGCGAAGGAAATGTAAGGCCATCAGGCATTGTTTCATAATTCGCAACTTTGCGCTAAACATCCCTGGAATAACCGGCGATTGGGTAAATATCGGGCAATAGAATCGATAATTATAAATGTCACAGGCCCTACAGACACCCCGCCCCCTGATATCTTGTTAAAAAAACGAGTTTCTTCTTGACTTTATTACATGGGTTTCCATAAATTCAATCGTGTTATTTGTTAAGTCCCATTAAACCAAGGTGTACATTTTTGAATAATGATTGCGAAATGTTGTCTCTATTATTTAACTTTTTCAATATTTATGCCAAAGTCACAGGATCTCTAAAAAGCAATTCGCGGTATTCTGTAACGGATTTCAGACATATAATCATTGGAATTATGAGTGAGAATCCCATTATGGGCAAACAGTTACCCGACCTCCTAAAAACCGGGTAATAGATTACACCAAAAGCAAAGTGTCAAGCTATTGCAAGTCAGCCGTGAAATAAAGAGTCATGGGCTCACACCCATGGCGCTTGATTAGGGACTATGGATTTATTTTACTTTCAATCAAGGGTTCGCGCCATCAATCCCCCTGTAAGGGAGCCATTCAGCCCAACCTTACAGTCGGGAGCTTCTGGCGCGTTCGATAAAACCGCCCTGTTTTGAACTTAATCCAAAGCTGATGGTCAATCTGCCGTTTAACCTGGCAAATTGAAAAGAATTCGTACTGAAATCATTTCCCGATTCCGAATTACCCATTCACACGCTGGGAAGCGTCCAGTCCCACAGCATCAAGCAGGCTTGAGATAATGCCGCGTGCAGCCTGCGTCATCTGAACGACTGCGGTGCTGCCCTGGTCAATGAGTTGCGCGCGTGTGAGTTCCGTGATCGTTGCGGCCATGTCCGCGTCCATGATATTCGAGCGGCCCGCAGATACATTAATAAACTGAGCGGTGAGGTCGTCGACAGCATGCATAATATTGTTATCCTGCCGGCCGAGTTGTGCGCGCGCATCTGAAACCGTGGCGATATCGGACTGGATCGTATCGAGTGCATTCTGGAACGCGGCCACAAACTGGTCATGGGTAATCGTGCCCGGCAGGGCGGGAGGCGCCGAGGTGCCCATGACGCTGAGGTCCGGGATCACGACCTCGATGCGGTGTGATTCTTCGTTATCCGGCCCGGCCTGCAGGTTCTGCCCGTTGTTAAATCCGAACAGCAGTTGCTTGGTGTTAAAACTGTGGCGCTGCACGCTTTCATAAATTTCTCTGTCAAGAGTGACCAATTCATTGAAAAGCGTGCGCATGGGCGACGGGATGATTTCATTGGGATTCGTGGATGTCATGGTGTAGAGAGTGGCTTCGTTGGCGCCGCGGATGCAGATATCCTGCTGGCGCATGAGGATATCGTGGATTTCGGACAGGCCCCCGTCGGCCGTGCGTATGAGATCCAGACCCTCTTGAAGATTGTGAATTGATGTGGAAATGCCGCGCAATTGTGCGAGCATGCCCTGGCCGATGCCCAGGCCCGACGGGTCGTCTGCGCCGCGGTTCACGCGCATACCCGTGCTGAGTTGTTCCATGGCGCTGTCGCGGTTGAGCCCGTTAAGGCGTCCGGCGTTGAGCGCCATTAATGTGGAGCTTTCCAGCCCGTTCAGATACATGATGCGTCCCCCCAATTTATTGGCGCCCCGGCATGATGACATGTCAATGAAGACACCTTGGTGTAAAGCGCATCACTTGTTATTGCATTTGACCGGATAGGCATGCCAGCGGAAAGCCCCGAAACCGCTGTTCTCTAAAGGGCGTCACTCCGTGGGTCGGGCTATTGAATAATGGTCGCAACTTTTGCGCCCGCCGCTTTTATATGTGTCCGTGTCACCCTGTGGAGACAAAATGCTCTGTTTACCTTATCGACATGATTCACGAAAACATTAGACGGGCGAGGGAAAAAACCATGCGCTGTGGCGCAAACAACCGCTTGCCGCCGCCGAACCCGCTTAATATAATCGCACTGTCGGCGCCGCAGCTCAGGCGACTAGAGCGCCGGATCCCCAGGCAATTTGCGTTCGCGAATATCGAAAAACTCAAATCAATAAACGCCTTTGCATTAGGATTCTATTTCAATCCATTGCTATTGAAAAACGATACGAAGATTGTAGCGAACCTGCAACAAATTTACATTTCAAATGAGACTCAAAGCCGTTGTTCCCTTGTGTCTGCGGGCATTTGAGGCTCTTGCGCTCTTGCATGGAGGCCGGCTCACGGTTTTACCAATCGTTCAAGCCCGAGCCAAAACAAAACTTGATCCCTGGCGCATTCGGCTATATCTAATAAAAATGTATGATTCATACTGGAATAGCGCCGATAAGGATAAATCGTTCCGAATCTCTGTGTGCTCCCGGCCTGCGTTGTGGACTGGTTGCCTTTGGGATATTTCAACATTTGCATCTGCGCTGTTGATTGCCAATTCACTTGAGGCGTAAGGATGCCGGGAATCATCCACAAGGATTTCCGCCCATATACAATTTTCATGGGAGAAAACGAATATGAACCAGGAAAAGCATCACGTGTGCCCGGCCAGCAAAGTGCGCAAATTCGACAATATTCTGCGCGGGCTGGCGCACCCGCCGCACAAGATATTCGGTCCGCACGTGAAGCCCGGCATGCACGCCCTGGACGTGGGGTGCGGGGGCGGATTCGCGGCCATAGCCCTGGTGCGGCTCGTGGGTCCTGGCGGGCGCGTGGTGGCTGCGGATGTTCAGCAGGTTATGCTGGACATGGTGTCCCGCCGCGCCGAGCGGCTGGGCCTGGACCGCCCCCTGGAATACCACCTGTGCGACCCGGACCGCATTGGCGCCACAGGCCCGTTCCATTTCATCAACGCCATGATGATGGTGCACGAAACCCCGGACCCCGCGGCTTTTTTCCAGGAGGCGCATTCCCTGCTGCACAGCGGCGGGCGCCTGCTGCTCAGCGAACCCAAAGGCCATGTCAAACCAGCGGATTTTGCCCAGGAACTGGACCTGGCCGAAGCCGCGGGATTCCAAATCCACGCCCGGCCAAAAATCGCTTTCTGCCATGCCGCGGCTCTGGCCGCTACGTGATTCAGCCGTTCCCGTAATTATCAGATTTCACACGATGAATCAATCTTAACGATGGAGTATGTTATGGAATTTTGCCGGTGTTTGTTTACTGGCCGGTGAGCATTGTTTTAAAAACTTCGTAGTACATGTTCAGGCGTTTTTTGAAGCCCTGGACCACGCCGTACTTTTCTTCTTTAACAATTTGGGATACGTTGGGCAGTTCGACTTCGTGGATGGCCACGCCGCGTTCTTCGAGATGCCTGTTGATGGCCACTTCCACGCCGTAGCGGGCGTCGTCCATGTGCGCGCCTTCAAGGAGTTCGCGGCGGATGGCTCGCTGGCCCGAGAGCTGGGGCGCCACTTTCTGGGCGAGATCGGTCATAAAGCGGCCTTCGGTGAACACGCCCATGGTGGTTTGCGCGCGGCCATCAAGCACGGGCGCGAGCAGCGCGGCCACGTGCTCGCGGGTGAGACCCACCAGGTCCGCATCCAGAAGCAGAATGATCTCCGCGTTCGTGGCCTTGAGGCCCGCGCGCAGGGCGCCGCCCTTGCCCACGTTCTGCTTGAGATCCACGAGATCCACGCCGTATTCCTCGCGCACGATGTCCGCGGTGCGGTCTTCGGACCCGTCGTTGATGACCACGATCTGATCGATTTCATCAAAGTTATCACGAATGAAACGGATGTTGCGCCGGATGTTGCGCTCTTCATTATACGCGGGCACGAGCACCGCGATGCGCACGCCCTGGGGTTTGATAATCTGGGATGAGTCCTGGTTCATGGTGTTTGGCGCCGTGCCGTGCGGAGCATTGCCCCGTGCGCCCCGCGTCGGGGTCAGAACCCGAGCCACAGGCGCAGGTCACGGAACGTGACTACAATGATGAGCCCGATCAGGATACAGAACCCCACGTAGTTGATGAGGTTCTGGCGTTCCGGGTTGAGGGGGCGGCCGGTGACGCCCTCCCACAGAAAGAACACGATGTGCGCGCCGTCCAGGGCCGGGAACGGAACCAGGTTGATGATGGCCAGGCACAGGCTGATGAATGCGAAGAAGCTGATGAAGTCACGCAAGCCGTTTCTTGCGAATGTGCTGGCGTACTGCATGATGCCCACGGGCCCTGCGATTTCGTCGGTGGACACCTCGCGCGAGATGAGCTGGCCGATGCCTTTAAAGAAGCCTGTAAAAAGGCGGCCGCTGCTTTCCACGCCCAGGGTTACGGCTTCGCCCATGCCCACGCGCCGGTTCACAGGGAACAATGTGATTCCGATGTCTGAGCCGGGTTTGACAGTAAGAGCCAGTTCCCGGGGTTCATCGCCCCGGCGGTACATGGTGATGTCAGTTTTCTTTTCGCGGGCGATGTATGTCTTTTTGTTTGCGAATTCCTGTTGATCGAAATCCAGAATGATGTCCCCGGCCTTGATGCCCGCTTTGGCTGCGGGGCTGCCCGGGGCCACGGCTTGAACCTGGCGCGGTGTGGGAATGGACGCGAAAATGCCGTTCTCCCACCGGATCTGCATGGCGCCCGCAATGTGCTCGGGGGCAACTTTTAATGTAAATGTTTCTTTGCCGCGCTTGACCACAAAGGTGTGCTCGGCTTTTTTGCCTTGCTGAATAGCAGTGTGAAGCTGTGTGATGTCTTTGAGGGCGTCGCCGTCCACGCTCACGAGCACGTCGCCGGGCTGGATGCCGGCTTTTTGCGCGGGACTGTCTTTGGTCACATCGCGCACCTTGAGGGCCTGGGCGTCGGGGGCCGCGGCCACGCCGATGAGCCATTGCTCGGGCGTGCGCACGCGGGTCTTGCGCGGCGTGAAGGATATCTTTTCAGTCTTGTAATCGCGCTTGATGGTCAGGGTGGCTTTCTTGCCGCCGTTTTCCTGCATGAGCTGATCGAATTGCGCGATATTCTTGACCTCGGCGCCGTTGACCGCGAGGATGGTGTCGTCTTTTTTGACCCCGGCCTTGCCCGCGGGTTTGCGCGGGTCCACCACGTAGCTGGCGATGACCGTGGAGTCTTTATTGATATAAGGCTCCAGAACATCGTATTCCACGGGCAGGGTGCGGGACACACCCCATATGAGCGGGATGCCAATGAGTAAAATAATTGCCAGCACGAAATTCATGAACGGGCCCGCAAAGATCACGGAAATCTTGGCCCACGTGGGTTTCACGCGCAGACTCTTGTGCCGCAGATTCAGGGGCACGTCTTCATCCTCTTCACCGATGAGCTTGACGTAGCCGCCGATGGGGAAAATGCAGAGCTTGCACAGGGTTTCACCCCACTGGAAGCTGAAAATGGTGGGGCCCATGCCCAGTGCGAATTCCGTGGCGCCCACGCCCACGATTTTGGCCATAAAAAAGTGGCCCAGCTCGTGCAGAAAAATCACGATACCGAACGCCACCACGATCTGGATGGCGAGTTTGCCGTATTCAAGAATATTTAATAGAAGGTCTTCCATAAAACACCACAGCCGCGCACCCGCGCGCGGTCATCCAATCATAGAAATTATACTCTATCTAACATAACGGAAAGCCCGGTGACTGTCCAGTCGGGCGGAATGCGCCATGCGGCCGGCGTGCGCTTATGCGCCGGACACGGACACCAGGTGGTATTTCTTTTTGCCGTGGCGCAGCACCATGATGGAATCGGCCAGCAGGTCGCCTGCGCCCGCGGTGCGGTTGGCGTCGGACACGCGCTCGTTGTTGAGGTACACACCGCCCTGGTCGATGAATCGCCGCGCTTCGCCCCTTGATTTCACGAGCCCGGTTTCGGCCAGCAGGTCCACAAGCGGCAGGCCCGCCCGCACCCGGTCCATACTGATCTGGCTCGACGGCACATCTTTGAAGATGTCCTGGAGATCGATTTTGCTCAATCCCGTGAGTTCGCCGCCGAACAGGGCCTGGCTTGCGCGCAGGGCCTTGTCCAGCCCGTCCTGGCCGTGCACGGTGCGGGTCAGTTCCTCGGCCAGCATTTTCTGGGCCGCGCGCTCGTGCGGCTTCTCGTCGTGCGCCGCGCAAATCTCTTTGATTTTCTCCACGTCCAGGAATGTGAAGATGTACAGGAACCGCTTGGCGTCGTCATCGGGCTGGTTGAACCAGAACTGGTAGAACTGGTACGGGGACGTGCGCTCGGGGTCGAGCCACACGGGGTTGCCCTCGGATTTGCCGAATTTCTCGCCGGCCGCGGTGGTGAGCAGGGGGAAGGTGATGCCGTAGGCCTGGGCGCCGCGCACTTTGTGGATGAGGTCCATGCCCGCGGTGATGTTACCCCACTGGTCATTGCCCCCGCCCTGGATATTGCATTTGCATTCATCATAAAGGTGCAGGAAGTCATAGGCCTGCATGGTCATGTAACTGAACTCGGTGAAGCTGATGCCCTGCTCCGAGCCCAGGCGCTTTTTCACGGATTCCTTGCTGATCATGTAGTTGATGGTGAAGTGCTTGCCCACGTCGCGCAGCCAGTCGATGAACGACATTTTGGAGATCCAGTCGTTGTTGTCGATCATGCGCGCGGGGTTGTCTCCGTCGAAACTGAGGAACCGGGACAGTTGCGCTTTCACGGCTTTGGCGTTTTGCGCCACCTGTTCCAGGGTGAGCAGGTTGCGCTCTTCGGACTTGCCGCTGGGGTCGCCCACCATGGCCGTGGCCCCGCCCACCAGGCACAGCACGCCGTGGCCCCGGGATTGAAAATGCGACAGCGCGATGATGGGCATGAGGTGCCCCACGTGCAGGCTGTCCGCGGTGGGGTCGAAGCCGATGTAAATCACCGCTTTTTCCGCGGCCAGCCGGTCCCCGAGGCCCGGGTCCGTTATCTGCGCAATCATGTTGCGCGCCTGCAATTCGTGAATCACCGATTCCATGTGCCTTGTCTCCCTGTGATGGTGCGCGGCCCGGCGTTATCGCGCCCGGTCCATTTTGAACTGTTTAATCATAATCAAGAACCGGCGCGGGTGCAAAGGAAACCACGCGCCGCGCCCTGTTGCCGCGCCGCGCGCGTTACAATACAATGGAATGGCGGCTGTAACGCCGCGCGCGAAGACGCGTTGCTATTCAACAACAGATCGAACCGGAGCGGCGCCGCAGGTGAGGAACACAACATAGACTTAAAGGCGAATGTCTTTTAAAAATGCTTTTATATGGAGTGCGGCGATTTATCGCCGCTTTTTCAAATGCCGGGAATTAATTCCCGGCTCTGAAAGCGACAATAAATTGTCGCACTCCAAAAGTCATTTTCCATAAGATGGATTTTATGAAATAAGGTGGTGGCGCCGCCAAGTTTAAATGATACATGGCTTTATTGGAAACCTATCGCAATCATTTAATGAGGCAATTAACCGGCGCGTTTTTCGCCGGGGAATTGCCCGTGAAAGCAGTTTTGGGGAGATTCTCAAGAGGCCCTTTTTCAAAAGGACCTCTTGAGCCGTCGGAGACGCATTAGCCTTTAAGCTTTTATTCTTTTTCGCGAACCGCGCGCCATGCGCCCGGAGGATTGATGCAAAAGATAACGTTTCTCCATATTGCGGACCTGCACATGGGCATGCGCCTGGGCCGGTTTGAAAAGAGCGTGGCGCACAAGCTGCGCGAGTCCCGGCTCCAGGCCCTGGGCCGCGCCCTGCAAGGCGCGCGGGACAATGCGGCGGATTTCATTGTCATGGCCGGCGATTTGTTCGACGACAACACCGTGGAACTGGTGCTGGCCCAGCGCGTGCTGGATGCGGTGAACAATGCGGGCATTGCCGTGTATGTAATTCCCGGCAACCATGATCCCAACCGGCCGGGCTCGGTGTGGCAGCGGCACATGAGCGCGGCGCAGGGTTGTTTGCACCCAATGCTTGAGCGCGCGCCCGTGCATATCAATGAAAACACCGTGCTTCTGCCCTGCCCCGTGGAGCGTAAAATTTCGGCCCAGGACCCCACGGCGTGGATTCCCGCGCGCGCGCCCGGCGACGAGTCCATACGCATCGCCGTGGCCCACGGATCGGTCATGGACCGCGCCAACCTGCCCCTGGACGATCACCCCATTCCCGTGGACTGCGCCACCCTGCGGTATGTGGATTACGTGGCCCTGGGCCACTGGCACAATCACAAAATCTACACCGACGCCTCGGGCGTGGCGCGCATGGCCTACCCCGGAACCCACGAGCAAATGGGGTTCGCAAAGGACGCGGTGTTCGGCACCGGGTGGCAGGCCTATGCCTCGGACCCGTCCATGGACGAGTTGCAGAGCAGCACCCGCGGCTGCTCCCTGCTCGTAACCATCACCCGCGGCGCGGGCCGCTCCGCAGTGAACATAAAGCAACTCGACACCGGCAATTTCACATGGGCCGGCGAACAGCACAAGGACCTGGACGACCAGGCCCTGGCCGCACTGCTCGCGTCCCTGGAACAGAGGGACAACCCCGAGAAAACCCTGCTGCGCCTCAAGCTCCACGGGCTCGTGAGCCTGGACAGCATCACGGCCCAGGAAGCGGTTCAGGATCTGCTCCAGCGCTTTGTGTTCCACGAGCTGGACACGTCCGGCCTGCACATCAAGCCCGGGGCCGGAGACATGGCCCGCGCCCTGGGCAGCGGCATCCTGCCCAGAATCTTTGACCGTCTCGCGGATCGCGAATCCCGGGACCCGCAACAGGACGCTGTGCATGACGCCGCGCTCAATGTGCTCTACAAACTGTGCAGGGAGGCGGCCCAGTGATTATCACATCTTTCACCATTGAAAACTGGGGCTGCATTTCCAGGGTTGAAATCAAAGATTTATCTTCCGGCATCAACGTGATTTCCGCGCCCAACATGTCCGGCAAAACCACGGTGGCCCAGGCCCTCAAGCTGTCCCTGCTCGAGTACAAATACAATACGTCAAAAATTCGCAAACACATTCCCTGGGCCAGCCCGGACGCCGTGCCTGCGGTCACGGCAGAATTCTCGGCCCATGGCCGCGCGTACCGCATGGCCAAGGTCTTCTCGAAAAAAGCGGGCGGATATTCCGAACTGGTTCTCATCAATGAAAACGGCGCGGAACAGAAAATCGCGGGCAGCGGCGAAGTCACGGAAAAGGTGCGCGAAATTCTGGGCATGAATTCCCTGGGCGCGGGCCTGCCCCAGTTGTTCTGGATTCCCCAGGGCTTCATCGCCCTGCCCGATGTGGACGAAGACCTGGGCCACAGCCTGCGCTCGGTGCTCGGGCAGATCCACACCACGGATCACGACCTCAGGGTCCTGGACCTGCTGCAAAAAAAGGTGGCCGCCTGGTTCAAACCCGCGGATTTCAAAAACAGAAATTTTTATGAAAACGGCGCTTTGCGCGAAAAATCCCTGGGCGCGGGCTGCGCCCTCAAGGACCTCTCCGATCAGATCCTCGAACAGCAAAACGCTTTGGGCGAAATTGAACAGAAATTCGAGCAAACCGAAAAGCTCGCCGCCGAACTTTTGCAGATCCGGCACGAGCACGGCGTGACCCTGGCGCAAATCGCCGAAGCCGAAACCCGGCTCCAGGACTTGCGCGCCCAGGAGCATAATATTGCCGCCAAGAAAACCCTGCTCGCAGACTTGCAGCACCGCCTCAACGATCTGGAGCAGCAACGGGACCGCCTGCAGCAGGCCCTGGCCGGGTTCCAGGCCCTGGACCGCGAAATCCAGGAGACCGGCGCGCAATTAGAGGCCCTGCGCGTTGAGATAGAGGCCGCCGGAAATTTCGCAACCCAGCGCCACGCCCGGCGCGACCTCGCCAAACAAAACAAAACCGAAGCCATAGAGAAGCAAAAATCACTGGCGCGGCGCCGCGACCTGCTCGACGCCAAAAAAGCCGTGCTCCATAACAATGCCGAAGCCGCGGACATCCAGGCCGTCCGCAACAAAGCCGAGTCCCTGGCAGCGGAAATCAAAGAGCTGCGGGAAAAACTCGCGGCCATTGTTGCGCCCGACAAACAGAGCGGCGCCAAAATCCAATCCCTGCTCCAGGAGCGCGAGACCCTGGCAGCGGAAATCAAAGCCGCGGAAATCCAGGTCTCCGTGGAAGCCGAATCCGCGTTTTCTGCGGAATTCCGCATCGACGGCCGGGACCCCGAAACCGTGGCCGCAACACCGGGCGATCCACTCACAAAATCCGTGCGCAGGCGCGCCGTGGTCCGCATCCCCGGAACCGGCTCGGTGCGCATCCAGCGCGGCGGCGACAGCCACGGCATGGACACCCTGGAATCCGCGCTCGAACGCAACAGCGCCAGCCTGCGCACGCTCCTTGCCCCTCTGGACGTGGACCCCGCCCTGCCCCAGACGCAGATCATCGGTGAAATCGAATCCCGCACCATCACACGCCAGGCGCTCGGCTCAAAGCTCAAATCCCTGATTCAGGAACGCGACTCTCTGCTCGAACGCGGAGAACACAACCTGGCCGCGCGCCTCACCCAGCTTCACAATGACACCGCCGCCCAATGCGCGGCCTTCCCCGAACTGCACGCAACGGCCCCGGACCGCGATTCCCTGGCCGCCGAACAACAGGCTTTTGATACGGATAAAAAAGCCGTGGACACAGAAGCCGAGGCCGCTAACGCGGAATATGAACAGGCCGCGCACGCGGCCGAAGCCGCAGACAAAACCCTTCAAGCATTGATTGATCAGAAAAACACCATCTCCGTGCGCTTGGACCAGAAACAGCAGTGGCGCGCAACCGAGTACAGCGGCAAATTCGGCAGCGCCGCAGACCTCGCCAAACTCCTGCAAAACAATAAACAGGAAATCGCAACCGTGCGCGAGCAGCTTCAAAGCAACGCGCTCACAGACCAGGAACAAAATCTGTCCACCAGAATGGAACAGGAACAGGCGGCCCTCAGGAGCAAAACGCAACGTGAGCGCGACCTGGGCGAAAACCGCACCAGGATCCAGACCCTGCTCATGGAAACCGACGGACTGCACGGCCGGCGCAACACCATTGAGGAAACCCTGCAAGCCCTGCGGCGCGAGCACGCCCGCCTGGAAATATCCATCAAGGCCCACTGCCTGCTGCTCTGCACCATCGAACAGGTGCGCGACGCGGATGTGGACAAAACCCTGTTGCCCGTGACCCAGAAACTCACCGCGTGGCTGGGTGCCATGGACGGCGCCGAACGCAAGCAGGTGGTGTTCGGCCCGGACCTCAAGCCCCAGGGCATCACCACGCGCGGCGGCTTGCAGGACAATATCCAGGAAGCCACGTCTTTGGGCGAATTCGAGCAGCTCACCCTGCTCATCCGGCTCGCCTACGGCAGCGTGGCCGCGGGCGCCGAGCGCCAGGCCGTGATCCTCGACGACCCCCTGGCCCACACCGACAGGTTCCGGCTCATGCGCCTGCTGCCCATCCTCGAAGATGCGGCCGCGCACAACCTGCAATTCATCATCTTCACCTGCGAGCCCGCGCGCTTCGACCACCTGCGCGCCCAGAACCACATCCCGCTCCAGGCCTGCGCGCCGTAGCCCCGCAACAGTCCCTGCGCGGGGTTAACACAGCGCACATCTCAACACGCATTACACAAAAAACCGGATCTGCAAATCTTTTTTCAAAATCACCTAAAGTAATTCCTCATACGTTCCGATACTTTAAAAGCAACACCCAATTCGGTGGGATTCAGCCAGGCAGCACCGTGCTGAATCAAGGACACGGATGTCCGGCCCGCCATCAGGGAGGATCTCGAGGATGATTCCGCGCAGAGGAAACACTGTTGCGCACAAGGAAAAATCCCACCGTGCAAAAAAGGCTGCACGCTTCGGCGCGTAGCCTTTTTGTTTTTCTATTAACTTTTTCTATTAGCTTTTCTAAAACCAACATCCGTATGACCCGCATGGCTGCACTCGTCGGTGTGCGGTTCTGCGAACCCTCGGCCCCCTGCATGCGCGGTATGCTTTGGCATATTCCGCGCGTGTGGCCGCGCCGGGCAACAGCACTATTCCCGGTTCCGGTATTCAGCGGCCGGGGATTCTGCAATCATATCCCGCGTGGCACGGACGCCGCGCGGCAGTGTCGACCCGGCCTTATATTGCTCCGGGAGGGCCGGCCCATTCTAACCTCTTGAAAGGAGGAATGCGGCTTGGTAATCAACACCAATCTATCCGCCATGATGGCGAACACACAGTCGTTGCGCATACGCGGCGAAGTCGGCCGCCACCTGGAACGCCTGTCCACGGGACTCAAGATCAACCGCGGCAGCGACGATCCGTCGGGCCTTGGCATCGCCCGGCAGGCCCAGGCCCAGGTGCGCGGCACAAATGTGGCCATCCACAACGTTGAGGAGGGCATCCACCTGTACAATCTGCGCGACGCCCTGCTCGCAGAAGATCAGGACATGGTGCAGCGCATCCGCGACCTGGCCGTGCGCAGCGCCAACGAAGCCACCCTCACCACCCACGACCGGAAAGCCATGCAACTCGAAGTCACCGGGCTCATGGAGCAGATCAATGAAACGGCCTACTCATCCACCAAAGTAGGCGGCACCGCGCGCCTGCTCTACGCGCCCACCAAGCTGGACGTGATCTGGGTCATGGACGCCACCGGAAGCATGGGATTTGCAGCAGATGCCCTGTACGACGCTTCCCTTCAGATGTTTGACGAATTCCAGGCCAACGGCCTGGATGTGCGCATGAACATCACGCCCTTTGCAGGCAATATTTTCCAGAGTTGGGGATTTGACAACGTATCATGGACATTCCAAAATGACGGAGTGCCGTTTCAGAATGATGTTGGAGAAGTGCGGGACATGATTAACGCCGGCACCGGCGCCGTCGAAAATGGACTGACAGCCGTGAACAACACATTGGATCAAGCTCAATTGGGCGGAGCTTTCCGTTCAGGCATTGATGTAAACAGGATTGTCATCCTAATCACAGATGAAGATTGTGATGATTTTACCGGAGGGTTTGGGGCGAGCGACCCCACGGCAGACGCAAATCCCGCAGCCGTAGCCGCCAGAAACGCCTTGGCCGCCAAACTCAATGCCGCCGACGTGACCATGCACGTTGTGGGCAAATGTCGCTACTTCCCCCCCTCCCCACCGGGGTTTCCTGCGCCGGATGAAGATTATGCCGAGGTTGCCCGGGCCACAGGCGGTGCTGTTGTCAATCTGCCCGACAATGGCACCGCCTGGGTATCTACGATCACAAATTTGCTCAAAGCATCCTACGCGGACTGGGATGCCGAGTTCCAGGTGGGCCCGGATTCGGGCGCGAACCAGAGCGGCCATAGTATGATCTTTACCTTCAGTTCCGTGACCACGGATTCCATGGGTCTGGCCAGCGCCAACGTGAGTTCAACCACAAACGCCCAGGCCACCATAGATATCGCCAACAATGCCCTGGAATGGCTCAGCAATGAGCGCGCCGAAACCAGCTGGGCCGTGCAGCGCCTCAAGCACATCGCCAACGACCTCACGGCCATGGCCATCAACAACTCGGATTTCAAATCCGGACTCGAAGACGCGGAAATGGATGAAGAAATCGTGAACATGGCCATCCAGAATATTCTGAGCAACACCGTGGCCTCGGCCCAGGTCCAGGCCAACGTGAATGTGGAAACCGCGTCCCAGTACATCGCCGTGGTGGAGAACACCCAAAGCCTCCAGCAGTTCGGCGGCATCTTCACGGTTCAGCGGGCGCTGTAATAAATGGTAATATTCAATTTCTGACAACAGGCTTAAAACGGCCGCTTCCATGGAAGCGGCCGTTTTCATTGGCGCGCCCCGGCGGGGCGCGCCAATGAAAAACAGGCCCCGGAGTATCCGGGGCCTGTTGTGTTTGGCTGAGTGTGTGCGTTACGGGTGCGAAGCCCGGTTATTCACCGTTTTTGCTGAGGCTGTTGAGCAGATCCTCAACCTTTTTGAGGGTTTTATCGCTGTATTTTTCCGCTTCCACGGAGTAGAGGGCGCGGCTGAGGTGGAACACGGCGCGCTCGCGGTCGCCCACGTGGCGATAGGACAGGCCCATGAGGTAGTTGGATGAGAACGAGCCCGGGGCCAGGTCCACGGCCTGGCGCAGGAAGTGGATGGCGCGGAAGTAGTCGCCCTTTTCATAGGCGGTGCGGCCCAGGTCGTAATAGTTGGACGCGGTGTCGTCGAATTCGAGCATGTCCACGTAGGTGTAGCCCTTGCGCAGGTTCTGGAACACTTTTTCCGCATGCTCGTAAGCGTCGAGGCTTTCGGGCGGCGTGGTTTCGCGCACCAGGTACTCGCGCAGGTGGGTCATGGCTTCGTCGGATTTACCCAGGCGCGCGTAGGCCAGGCCCACGTAGAAGTGGCTGAATTTGCTGGTGGGCTTGATTTCGAGCACGTTGCTCAGAAGCTCAATGGATTCGCCGTAGTTGCCGCGTTTATATGCCAGTTTACCGCGGTCGAACATGTCTGCAAGTTCATCGTAGTTGACAAAGGGTTCGCCCTGGGAGCCGGTGTAGTAAATTTCCTCGCCGGCCGGGGCCAGGCGCTTGCCCGCGTAAGCCAGTTCCAGGTTGCGTTTCGCGGATTCAAAATTGGGGTCGGTGCGCAGCACGAACTCCCATTCCTCGATGGCCTGGTCGCGCTTGCCCAGGGTGTAGAGGCTGATGGCAAGGTTGTTGTGCACATCCAGGTTGGTGGGGTCGATAGCCAGAGCCTTGCGAAAAGATTCCACGGCGTACTCGGGCATGTTGGACGCCATATAGGCGTAGCCCATGTTGGTGTAAATCTGATCGTTGCTCGGGTCGTACGTAAGCGCAGCCTGGAATCTGTCGATGGCCGCGGTATAGAACCCGCGGGTGTACAGATCCACACCGTCATTATTCAATGTTACGGCATCCTCTATGGATGCCATAGCCGGCAACGCCAGAAAACACAGTGCGAATAGAACCGGTAGTATGCGTAGTCTCACGACTGGCTCCTTTGTTGAAATCCGTAATCAGCCCCTAATTATATTACATTTTCTGAATTGATCAAAAGAATGCAGAAACTTTTTGGAATGGAATCCGGGGCCGGCCGGGCGCAGGCGCACACGGCGCATGGGGCTTACCCGCCGAATGCGCGCACCATCCACAGGCTGATGCCCGGAAAATACGTGACCAGGGCCAGGGCCACGAGCAGCAGGCCCAGGAACGGAAGCACGGACCGCGAGACTTGCACGAGATCCTTTTTGAACACGGCCCCGGCTGTGAACAGGTTAACCCCGATGGGCGGGGTGAGATATCCGATTTCAAAGTTAATAAGAAAAATCACGCCGAAGTGTATGGGGTCGATGCCCAGTTGCAGGGCCGCGGGCAGGAGCAGGGGCACGGTGATAAATACCGCGGACAGGATGTCCATGAGGCAGCCAAGGAACAGGAGCAGGATATTGACCGCGAGCAGGAACCCGAGGCGCGAATGAAAATGGGCCTGGATCCAGTTGGTGAGGTCGATGATGATGAGTTCATTGGCGAGGTAGTAATTGAACGCCATGGTCACGGCCAGGATGATGAGGATCATGCCGACCATGGACCCGGCTTCGCGCACCACCGCGGGCAAATCGCGCAGGCGCACGGCGCGGTACAAAAACACTTCAAGCACGAACGCATACACGGCGGCCAGGGCCGCGGCCTGAATCACGGTCATGCGGCCCGTGAGAATCACGGCGATCACGATAGCGGGCAGAACCAGGGCGAGCACGCCCCGGCGGGCGGTGCGGCCCAGTTCGGGCAGGGAGAACCGCTCGCGCCGCGCGCCGCTGCGTATGCCTGTTATGATGGCGTACAACGAAAACATGGCCGCGATCAGCAGCACGGGCATGACCCCGGCCAGAAAAGCATTTTTGAGATTTACAGGGGTTGTGGGCTGCCGGGGCGCAGCCGCGGCCGCAGCCTGGGGCGGCGGGGTTTTCTGTTCCGCGATTTCTTTGCCTTCCTCGGTGTCCAGGTCTTCGTGCACATCCGCGGCCCACGCGGGCATGAATTCCGCGGCCGGGTCGTCTTCCTGTTCCTGCGCTGTTTGCTGTTCGGCAAGTTTGGCCTGGCGCGCGGCATCTTCCTGCATGCGCATGATGGCCACTTCCTGGGCGGCCTGATTGTAGCCCTGCACCGAGGATGTGGCGACCACCACGAAGACGAGCACCACCAGGCTGGGCGGCACCAGGATGCCCAGGGAGCCGGATGATGTGACCAGTCCCAGGGAGAAGCGTTCGGGATAACCGGCGTTGACCAGGCCGGGAAGCATGAGCGCGCCCACGGCCACGACCGCGGTGGGGGTGAGCCCGCACATGGCCGCGAAAAACACGCACGACACGATGGTGGCGAGCGCCATGCCCCCGGGCATCCACCGCACGCACGCGCCCACGAACGCAGTCACGCGCCGGGCGCTTTTGCCGTGCGTCATAAGCACTGCGGCCAGCACAAAAAACGGAATCGCCAGCAACTCGCTTTTTTCCGTGATGAAGTACATCTGCTGGGCCATGAGCCCGGTGAACGGCGGGGGCTGGATGAGGGCGAAGCACATGGATGTGGCCACGCCCAGGGCGATGAACAATGGCGTGCGCACCAGAAGCAAAACCAGGAACACGGCGGCGATGACACCATAGGTCATTGTGCGCCACCCCCTTGGCCGCGCAGAGCGAACAGCAGGTCGCCGATGCTCACCAGGGTGAAGCGTGCGGCCAGCAGGCCCAGGGTCAGGGGCAGAGCAAGCCGCGTGGTCCACAGGGGCACGTTGGCGCGCGCGCCGAATATGCCCACGCGAAGCACCATATGCTGCAGGTCCGTAAGGTAGAGATTCACGTAGGCCAGGGCCGAGTCCATGAAGCACAGGCAGGCGAACACACAGAACGCGGCCACGGCCGCGGACAGGGCTGCGCGTATGCGCGGGGGCAGCAGGCGCACGAGCGCGTCGATGGCCACGTGGCGGCCATCGCGCACAGCCACGGATGCGCCCGCGCCCGTGGCCAGCACCATCATGTTCAACGCCAGTTTGCCGGCCCACGGCCACTCGAAATCCAGGATGCCGCTCAACACGCCCTGGCCGAACATCACGGTAATCATGATGCCGAACGCCGCGAAAAGCAGCACGGTTTCCAGGCCCGTGAGAATTGTATCGGCCACGCCCAGCACGCCCCTGTTGGGGGGCGGAGCCTGTGTGTTGGTGTCCGGTTGGTCAGCCACTGTCAAAATGTCCCGTTCACAAAAGGTGCTGTCAGAAAGAAAACGCCGGCTGCAGATTGCTGCGCCTCAGGTCAGGCGAAGTGTTCTTTCTTGCGTATAGCCTTCATTTTCTTGAGTTGCTCGATGCCGCGCCGGCAGCTCTCGAAGGCGTCCGGGCTGCGCGGGGCGCATACAGCGACCAGGGAAATGATATCCCCGGGCCCCACAACGCCCAGGCGTCGGATGAGCAGCACATCATCCAGAGCCCACTGGGCTTTGAGCCCGGCTTCCAGATCCCGAAGTTCGGCCTCCAGGTCCCCTGCGCGTTCAAAGCAGATGGACGTGGTTTGCTGATCCCCGGTGCGGCCCCGCACCACCGCGTAATGGCACAGCACAGATCCGCCGCCCGATGTTTCCAGCGTATCGTAGATTTGGTTCGGTTCAATGGAATTTTCGGTGACGCGTATCATGGGAAGCGCTCCTCAGAATTTCTGGCCCAGGCGGCCGCGGGACACGATGGCGTCGAAATCCTTGCGGGGCCGCGCGGGCGGATCCTGGTCCGGGAATCCCACGGGCAGCATGGCGAGCAGGTACATGGAATCGTCCAGGCCCAATTCCTGTTTCACGCTCTGGTACAGTTCGCGCTTGGCGCCGGTGACTTCGTTGCTCAGCGCGCCCACGATGCAGGCGCCCAGGCCCTGGTTGATGATTTCCGCGCACATGAAACCGTAGGCGATGCCGAGCTGCTCGAAGGTTCGTGCGAGAATGGTGGCGGGCCCGTTTTCAGCCACGCAAAAAGCCGGGTCGTTGAGCAGCACAGTGTCGATAATCTGCTCGTTCACTTTCATGACCCCGGCCTCGACGAGTTGCATGAGCGCGGCCTTGTTTTTGGGCTTGTCCCAGGCGGACAAGTCACCCGCCACGCAGATAACCACCGGGGCTTTGCCCACGAATTTCTGGCC